>Ga0209501_10000021_pt1 | contig 215247 bp, 201 predicted proteins | sample ArcticOcean_MG_C_4_FD_187434 | JGI IMG/M metagenome (GOLD analysis project Ga0209501, IMG submission 187434) | Marine microbial communities from western Arctic Ocean - ArcticOcean_MG_CB4_134 (SPAdes) (version 2) | ecosystem: Environmental > Aquatic > Marine > Oceanic | place: Arctic Ocean... | reverse complement strand
GACATAGACGCACGGCCTCAGCTCTGAATTCGGGTGGATAAGGTGCTTTCGTCTTTGGCATGTGAACTTTCCTTTCTCGGGTGATGTACCCAAGTCTCAAGGTGTCCACCAAACCGGGTCAACTCCAAACATGATCGTCAGCCAGTTCGCCTATAGAAAGCAAGTGAGAATTCTGATTAACCACCTTACCGACACCAAAGCACCAGCGAAAAACACTCTGACGAAGTTTGTCTTGGGCATCAACATTCTCAGTATCATATTGTTCATAGCCGGACTGGCTCTACTCGGATCATACAGCGTGGTCAACATTACAAATGGCACTTCATGATGAAAAGGAGTAGTGATGGCAGAGAAATCAGACAAGAGAGTTACGAGACCTTCACCGAAGCCAAGAATTGAAACACCCTCTCCACATAGAGAATCAGCACCCGGGAGAGCGATGGCTCCTCCGGACCCGCCACCGCCACCGCCCAAGAAACCAAGCTCGCCTAAGAAGGATTGACAGCCACCTTCGGCGGACGCGCAGGCACGCCGAGCAGCATCCCCCTCGCACTGATGTCCTCATCGACATCTGGCCAGTGCACGCCGTCGCCTATTAGCTCGTAGTTCTGGCGTTGATCAGGAGTAGCGTCGGACAGCCGCCACGACCATGCGAGCGGGACGCTGATCGTACGACCATCGGCAAGCCACGCGGTAATGAACTCGTCGGTGACTTCGAGCGAAGTGATTCGAGGCACGATACTTTCTAAAACTGTCATCAATTCCCGCCATCGTCATTCTGAGGAGCGGGGCAATAGCTCAACATTGTCTGCAAACCATGATGCAGCGACGAAGAATCTAAAATCTCGTCTACAACTCGGCGTTGTATTCCGACACACGTTTTAGATTCTTCTCCCGATTCCATCGGGATCAGAATAGCGAAGTAATTGCGGTCTTTGCAATGCACTAGAACGACAAAGCGGGCGTCTCTTGTGCAAGAGACGCCCGCCCACGATCAACTCGTTCCCGCCCCTACTGCTAACTCCGGTTCTTACCCCACACCGTCTCCATGATCGCGCCAGGATTCATCGGAAGCTTATCCATGCGGACGCCGATGGCCCTGCTAATCGCGTTGGCGATGGCGGCGGGCGGAGGAACAATGTTCACTTCGCCGACGCCTCGGACACCGAAAGGATGACCGGGATTCGCGACCTCGACGATCACCGTGTCGATCATCGGCAGGTCGTTGGCAACGGGCATCCGATAGTCGAGGAAGGTGCTGTTCGCCATGCGGCCGTCATCTGTCATAAAGTACTCTTCGTTGAGCGCCCAACCGATGCCCTGGACGCTGCCGCCCTGCATCTGGCCCTCGACATAACTTGGATGAATAGCTTTGCCCACGTCCTGTACGGTCGTGAATCGCAGAATCTGCACCTTGCCAGTGTCAGGGTCGACCTCGAGGTCGACGATATTGCCGCAGAAGGCCGAGCCTTCGCCGCTCGCATCCACGGTCCCGCGACCTACGATCGGGTTGCCCGTGCCCTCGATCTGTCCTGCAAGCTCCTTAAAGCTCATTTTCAACTCGGTGTCGGTCTTGGACTGGAAGACGCCATCCGCTAGCTCGACTGAATCGGCGTCTACGTCCCAAATCAAGGCCGCTCGGTTGACCATCTGACCCTTGACGTCCTGAGCGGCGTCGTGGGCTGCCATGCCGGTGGCAAAGGTGACGCGGCTTCCACCGGTCCCTGCCGTGAAGCCTACCTCGTCGGTACTGACTATCATGGGCGTGAAATCTTCGGCAGGGATACCGAGCACCTCAGCAGCCTGCATCGATATTGAGGTACGTGAACCGCCGATGTCGGGCGAGCCTTCGACGAGGCTGCACCTACCGTCAGCATGAACATTAATTGTTACGCTGGACGGGCCGCCCCCGTTCATCCACCATCCGATTGCCACGCCTCTACCACGATTGGGACCCTCAAGCGGTGCGCTGTAGTGAGGATGACTCTTCATCGCATTGAGAACTTCGGTCATGCCGATGGCAGGAAATACAGGGCCGTCGACGCGACGGGAGCCCTGGCTGGCCCCGTTGAGCAGCCGGAACTCTATAGAGTCCATCCCGAGCTTGTCGGCCAACTCGTTGACGACCGACTCGGAAGCGAACTCGGCGTTGGTCGCACCCGGCGCGCGATAGGCATTAGTAGACGGCTTATTGATGTATACGCCGAAGCCCTCGACCTCAGCATGCTCAAGATCGTATGGGGCCAGGATGCACAGAGCGCCTGCGCTAACCATAGAGCCGGCATACGCCCCTGCTTCATAGGCCAACGTGGCCTTGGCCGCGGTAATCTTACCGTCGTTGGTTGCGGCCATCTTCACGGTGATGCGCGAGCCGGGCGTCGGACCGGAGGCTTCGAGATCCTCGGTGCGAGTCATAATGATCTTGACCGGGCGGTTGGTCTTCTGCGAGAGGTAGGCTGCCAGTGGCGCTCCATACGGTTCGAACTTGCCGCCGAAACCGCCACCGATCTCCTGAGGCGTTAGAACAACCTGCGATTCGGGAATACCAACGGCGTGGGCGGTGCCGTCACGAACCTCAAACGGGCCCTGGGTGCTGCACCAGATGTGTATGCGTCCGTCCGTTTTCCATTGCACAGTCGTGTTCTGTGGCTCGATGTAGCCCTGGTGAACCGTCGCCGTATCGAACGTGCGCTCGAGGACAACGTCAGCCTCTGCAAATCCTTTTTCAACATCGCCCTTGACGTGATGGACGTATTCTTCGATGTTGGTCTGGGTGTCGTTGTCGTCACCGTGGTACTCAGACCGGTTCTTCTCGTGAAGGATCGGTGCACCGTCTTCCAGACCCTTTGGCGCTGTCATTATGGCCGGCAGCACTTCGTACTCAACCTTGATGAGATTGACTGCTTCCTCGGCATCGTGAATGGAGTTAGCAGCGACAGCGGCAATGGGATGACCCTTGTAAAGCACCTTCTTGCTCGCCATCAGCGACTCGCGGAGATCTTCGTGCTCGCCGTCTTGTGGGAAGTCGGCGGCGGTTGTCACGGCACGGACGCCAGGATGCGCCTCGGCTTTACTCGTGTCGATGGACTTTATTTTGGCGTGGGCGTGTGGACTTCGGAGAATCTTACCGAAGAGCAGCCCAGTCGGGTATTGGTCAGCGCCATACTTGGCGACTCCAGTCACTTTGTCGGCACCGTCGTGGCGGATGGGCCGCGTACCAATCGTTTTGAACTCTTTCTGGGAAAGGACTACGTTCGGCTCGTAGGTCGTGGTCACAAATACACCTCGTGTCAATGAAATAGGCTAAGTTGGATTTATAGCAGAGATAGAGTAGTAACGCAATGAAACGCGATGTCGATATATGACTCAGACGATCTCATCCAACGCCTCGATCACTCCAGTCTCCAATCCCTCATACGGCTCGAAGCCAACGGAGATGCGGAGCATCCCAGGATAGGGAAAACGCTCCTCGCCCCAGACGGTCGCGGCATGCAACATGATCGTTGTCGGATCACCGAGCGTCGGAACGTATGAGATCGTGTCGGCCACGGCCTCAACGAAGAGGTCAGCTGCTCCACGCCCGCCCTTGAGTTCTACGTTGATCATCGCGCCAAAACCACGCTTGCCAAAGGTCGCCGCTGCCTCGGAATGAGTCGCGTGCGAATCGAGGCCTGGATATCGGACGCGCTCAACTGCTGGATGCTTAGCAAAAACCTGAGCCAGGTTGACTGCGTTCTCACACTGTTGGCCGAAGCGCAACTTGAAGGTCTGTAGCTGCGTACCAAGCCTATAGGCATCGTCGGCACTCAAGATGTTGCCGACGTATTTTCTGTACAGCATCGCCTCTTTGCGAATATCCGAGTCGTTGCCACAGAGCACGCCCGCAGTGAGATTCCCGTGGCCGCCAAGATACTTCGTTGCGCTGTGAACGACTATATCTGCTCCGTATTCAAGCGGATGCCAAAGCTGGGGAGTCGCGAAAGTGTTGTCAACGACGACCGCAACGCCTCGTTCCTTTGCCAGCTCGATAATCTGCTTGCCGTCCGCGACGACCAGCAGTGGGTTCGTGATCGGTTCGAAGTACAGAAGGGAAGGCTTCACCTTGTCGAGAGATTTTGCTAGCTCGTCGAGATCGTAACTTTCCTCTCCCTCCACAGGAAGGAAGCGCTCGATTTCAATTCCACGTTTCTCGACCAGCACTTTCTTGATGTAGTCGTTGGTGCCGCCGTAAAGCTCGCTGAAGAACATCCACGTGCCGGTGTCCCGGCCTCGATGGAAAACCGAAAGCGCCGCGTCGATTGCGGCCATGCCCGATCCAGTCAGCACTGCCCACTCGGAGCCCTCAATTTCGGCTAATCGCTGCTCGGTCTCCGCGACGTTTGGGTTCCCATAGCGGGTATATGAAAAGCGGTCGGCGCTCTGGGGGTAAACCTCCTCCTGGAGAAAAACGTCGGCCGCCTCGCCGATGGTGTCGAAGAGGAACCCGGCGTTGCGGTAGATGGGGAGGCGTTTACTGCGTTGGTTTTTTTGGGGCATTTAGCTAGCCAAGTCGATAAAAGTCGATAGCGTTGCCGCCCATGAGCTTCGCCCACTCGGAATGCGAAATATCCCCGACTGCCGCGATAGCACCGTGCTTGATCTCGTCGTAAGTGTCGACAAGCAGCGACACGGGCCAGTCGCTGCCCCACATGAGCCGGTCGAAACCGAAGCATTCAACGACGTGGGCAACGTACGGCTTGATGTCGTTCTGCCACGTCTTGGGATTCGCCTCCGTCGCCATGCCGGAGACCTTGCAGTACAGGCCGGGTATCTCGGCAATTCTTGCGATGTCTTCAGCCCACGGATCAATAACTCCCTCGGCGACCAGTGGTTTCGCAATATGGTCGACGACCATCCGCAGGTCAGGCACTTTGTCAGCGAGCTCAGGGATGTGCGGAAGGTGTGGTGGACGAAGCAGCAGGTCGTAGGCCAAGTCGCGCCGTGCCAACTCTTTCAGTCCGCGAACAACATCGTCTCGAAGCAGCCAGCGCGGGTCGGACTCGTCGTGTACCTGATGCCGTATACCTACGAATTTCGAGTTCTGCTGCATCTCGTCCAGCGTCGCGCCAACGTTCGGGTCAGTCAGATCGACCCAGGCTACGACGCCTGCGATGAAGTCGGTATTATCGGCCAACTCGAACAGAAAACTGGCCTCAGCGTTCGTCATCTGCGCCTGCACAACGACGGTCTTGGAAACCAGCGTGCGCTTTAGCAGGGGTTCCAGGTCCTGGGGCAAGAAATTGCGCTTCAGGACGTTGTCGCCCTCCGGCATCCAGGGATAGTCGAGCCGGTCCATATCCCAGAAGTGCTGGTGGCTGTCCACGGTCGGGACGGGATGATAAGGCGCATCGCTCACGGTATGTTCCTTCGTTGACTGATTGTGACGGCTTAAATCGGAGCCCACACACTAACTCTCTCCCGAAATGGGGGAGAGGACAAGACTTAGCTTTCTGGCGGCCAGTCGCGCAAATCCCAGACCTGCTCCATTTGTGCCCACCACTCATCGGGCTTCGCGCTGGGCACCTTTTCTTGAAAGCCACGCATGAATTCGTCCCACTCTTTGGCGCGAGGGACTTCAATGTAGCGCGCGAAGTCGGTGGGGAAGTCGAATTCGTCGGGCACTTCCAGGTACATGAAAAGTCGGCGCCCCATGAGAAAAATCTTCATCTTCTCGATGCCGAGGCTGCTGAGGCTATCAAGAGCTTCGGGCCATACGGCCTTGTGATACTCGATGTACTCCTGGATCAGCTTCTCATCGTCCTTCAAGTCGAGAGCCATGGCGTAGGATTTGGACATGCGCCAACGGTACCTCAATGACTCTGGTCGGTCAACGGGAACGCCGAGGGCCGACGCGTTACATAGAGTTAGGGTCGTCGAACTCCATCAACGGCCTCACCTCAACCGCACCACCGCCGGGCAGGTTGGGCATCTTGGCAGCCCAGGCTAGTGCTTCGGCTTCGCTCTCGGCATCGACCATGTAGTAGCCACCAAGCTGCTCCTTAGTCTCTGCAAAGGGGCCGTCCGTCGTAATCGCTTCGCCATCGGAGAGACGGACAGTCTTCGCGGTATTGGATAAATGAAGTGCATCTCCGCCGAGCATCTTTCCCGCTTGTTGCATCTCGGTCGTGTACTCGAACCATCGTGCCATCAATGCTTCAGCTTCCTCGCCAGTCTTGTTGTAAACGGACTCAGCTTCGTCGCTGTAAATAAGTAACAGGTATCGCATGACTAACTCTCCATATGTATCTAGGTGTACAGAAACGACGAATGGCGGCAGAGAATTCGACCGGACTATACCTCGTACGCCTGCCATGACCCCAGGCAGCCGTGCCCTCGCCGGACGTGCAAGACACGCTCAGCAGGTTCCGCAATGTAGCCAGATATCGAGTGCATCGCGTCGGCGCCGTGACGGCATATGCCAGCGGGGTCGCCCTCGTGGTCAGCCAAAAAGCCCTTGAGATGATCGACGGTAACTTCTCCCCAGTGTTGTTTGATGAGGGTACGCATACGGTCGAAGCGGCCAGGCGAGTCCGAAAGTGTGTTGTCTTCAAAACCCTCGAACTCATCGGTAAGGTAGTGGTTAGTGTGGATGCGCCAGCCATCTGCGTCATCGGTAAATTCAGAAATACTTTCAGGTCGGATCTCTACATCAGCGATAGTCCCTTGCCCGTCTGCCATCACCATGTTGCGGGCTGAGCACGCCGGGTTTTTCTGAAGCACTTCGATGCATTCGGCGACCGTGCGCTGCTCCAGCATCACCCGCTTCTGGGGGTAGTGCGGCAATCCTGTTTGCCAGTCGCAGCCGTAGAGTGCATTCGTAAAATTTGCCACTCCATGTTCGTTCATGCCAGAGAACCCAAGCTGGCCCGCGAAGGTGAACATTAGCGCCCTCGGCCTGCCATCGGTCGGCTTCACTCGAAGCAAGATGGCCACGTCCGCGTACTCCGGTTCGAGGTCCTGGTTCTGACCTGCGAGGGGGTTGCCGTCGGCCGTCGCATCGCCCGTCAGAGCGAAAGCGGTGCATCCGCCCTCCGGCACCTGCGCGGCCTCGGCTCGCGCCTGACACAAGACGGCTTCCTCGAAGCTAATGTCGGCACCGTCGGCCAAGCCCCGAATCTCTTCTACCATTGGCGGACTGAGCGCTTCAATGTGTGGCAGGAACGCCATCGCGTTGCCGGCGAGGACGTCTCGACGTTTGTTCGTCAGCCGTTCGATCCAAAGCAGGTACCGTTCGACAAGTTTCTTTGCCTGCGCGCCATGCTGATAACCCATCTCGTAGGCCGTGCCGCCGACTTCAATAAGTGGAAATTCGTGGGTAGTTTGAGCGCGTGCCGCAGTCGTCATGTCCGCCTCCTCGTTTGTGGGCGCATTGTAGCAGGCGGTTAAGATACCAGGACATTACGCGGAACGAGGTTGATACCTTATGCAATGACATCCTTCACGATATCAAGCGTTTATGGCCCAGACCATAAGTCTCTTTAAGGCACTATGCGATAATCGAGACTGTCCCTAGCATCTTCAAGCCCAAGTCGCGGTCTCCCACGGAAACGATCCTCTTTTCCACAATGCCCTTGTCGATACTCTTCGTGAAGAGCTTCCACGCATCGATCTCATCAATCGTGACGTGAGCGGTGGGCTCAGTGACTTCGTCGGCGTACAGCGCCCATCCAGATGCTGTCAGCGCGACCAGCCAAGTGCCACCGGACGCTCCCGATATCGTGACTTGGATGGCAGTCCCCTCGGGTGCATTCACGTCGGCGTACGTATGCGGTAGCCCATGTACGAAAGTCGCCAGTACGGGTGAAAACCATTCGACGGTTGTCAGAAGCGGCCTACCGACCGCCTCACGAATCTGCTGCTGATGGTGCCACCGCTCCGTGTACTCTCTGGCAACATGCAGCCACATCGGAGAAGGATTCAGACTCGCCCAGCTCACTACGGGGCCGGTAGCGTGCAGGTCTAGCGACTCCAAATACTCGTTAACCTGCTCGCCGGTCAACTTCAAGAGGTCAACGAGGAGTTGAGGACTCATTCGTCGCATCGCTACAACCCAGTCCTCGTTTAGTTTATTCAATCCTTCTACCAACTCATCCCAGTTGCTTGCAGTGAACAGAGACGGTTGGAATCCGTCTCGGCCCATCGACAACTGCCCTACCTCGTCGCCGAGGATGTGCGCGACCAGGTCGTGTACCGACCAGCCAGGACAAGGTGTAGGCAACTCCCATTCTTCAGGCGTGAGTGAATCAAGGACGTTGATCAGGTTCTGCAAGAGCCCTGGGAAAAGGTGGGACGTCAGGGCGGGTTCAGGTGGTCGCATATCTATTGATCGAACCCACGAAATCCCGGTACAACTCTCAACTCGTCGCGGAGGCGTAGACACTCCTCTTCCCAGGCGTCCGTACGACCCCGGAGATTTGCGACCTCCAGGGGTTCCGGTTGGCCGCGACCGACCAATGTCGCAAGCTCCTTCGGGTCTGCACGCAGGTCGTACGCCTCATCCCCGTAGTCGGCGTCGCGGACGTACGAGAATTCCGTGGTGCGCGCGCCATGCAATAGACTTGGGTGCCTGCCAGCGAGTGCGATACCGGATGGCATCGTCGTCCCATGAGAGCCGTGATAATCGCCCACCTTCGAGAAGAGCACTTCGTGCAGCGGCCCCCTCGCACCGCCCCGTAGCCACGGCACCAAGTCGTGACCTTGAGCATATTCAGGAACTTCGACACTAGCAATACCCAAAATAGTCGGGAACAGGTCAACGTGATCGACGAGACCCGACACCTTCGAGCCCCGGTTCCAGGGCACGCCGTCTGGCGGGACGACAATCAGCGGCACGTGCAATAAGCACTCATATAAGGACTCGGTCTTCGTGAACAGGCCCTTTTCGCCGCCATAATCACCATGATCGGCGCTGATGACGACCCATGTATTCTCCATCAGACCTCGCCGCCGCATCTCGGCGACCAGGCGTCGAAGCTGCGCGTCGGCGTATGCAATCATGCCGTAGTACACGGCGATCATCCGGCGGATGTCGGAGTCGCTCGCTTTATCACTACCCATTTGCTCGCGAGCCATTGTTTGCCAATCGGGACGGCTGTCACTGCCTTGGTCCGGCACGTCGAGCGTGTCCGGATCGACCAGCGTGTCGTACGGCGGGCTCGCAAAGTACGGCGGGTGTGGTTCGAGCAGAGGAACATGCAAGAAGAACGGCGCGTCGGCGGCCTGGATGCCGCCAAGCGCGTCGATCGTGCGAGAAACCATGCGGTACGCGTGCCCATCTTCGGGCGACCTGTCGAGTGTCCCTGAAGACCAGCCCACGTCGTCGCGCCCACTCCCGTACCACCCGTACAGCGCCTGAGCGACTATTCCGTTTTCGAGAAAGCTGATCTGCTCACGCCAACCGCGCGTCAGATTCCGGTCGTGCTCGTAGTGGCCGACGGCGGTCGTGTGATAGCCGGCGTCCTCCAACAGTTCCGACATCTGCGGCAGGTTATACGGCGCGCGGTTCTGGTGGCAGGTCACCTGGTGCACAAGTGGGTGAACGCCGGTAAACACTGAGGTACGAGACGGTGTACAGATCGGGCTCGACACATAGCAGTCCATAAACGCCGTGCCCTGCGCCGCCATGTCGTCCATAAACGGACTCGGCACGTGCGGATTCCCGTTCACGCTCGACGCCGACGCCTTCTGCTGATCGGTCATCAAGTACAAAATGTTCGGACGGTCGGTGGCTGGCATTTTTTGTGTAGGCTCCACGGGGATGGAGCCTATTTTCGCATAATCGTGTCTACCACACTGATAGCCCCATTATTCATTAAGGACAACCCTCATAGTAACCAAAACATTGTATCGTTCCGTACAGATTCACAGGTCAGGGCCCTCAACCGCAAAATATCCAATCGTGTATGATGCCCGTGACCAAAGGATGGGGAAATGTCCAGACCATTACTCTCCATATTGTTGGTCTTCCTACTTTCATACGTCGTTGCGTGCGGCGACGATAAATCGGAACCTACCCCTCAGCCTTCTGACTCAGCGGCACTTTTACAGCCGACTCCACCAGGTGAGGTTCCAACTTCAGACGCGCCTCGACCCCCGACCGTATTACCTGCAACCTCCTCTCCTACGAGTACTCCGTCATCAACTGCCACGATCATGCCAACGCCTACCGGGACACCATCGCCCACGCAAACAAACACTTCGACTCCTTTGCCGACCGTCACGCTGACACCAACATCGACAAACACGCCCACAGTAACTCCAACATATACTGCGACACCACAGCCGACACCGACAGCAACATTTACACCGACCAACACACCGACTCCTACAAATACTCCAACGACGATTCCGACGCCGACAAATACGGCAACACCAACGCCGACTCCCACCAACACGCCAATGCCCACGGCGACGGTAACATCTTCGCCATCACCAACGCACACGCCCACTCCTACACTGACCCCGACTCCGGCACCTCTTTCGTCCGCCCAGGTCTTCAAGCTGGTCTCTCCGTCCATGGCATACATCACGACCTCGGGAGCCCAAGTAAGCGGCGTGCTAATTGAGGGGAACTACATCCTCACCAACGGGCATGTGGTCTGGCCCTATTCAGAAGCGAGAATTGCCTTCCCCGATGGATCCGAGTTCGAAGAAGTCCCGGTACATGGCTGGGACTTGACCTCGGACACCGCTCTCCTCGGCCCGATCGACACTAATACAGCAACCATGGCATTGGGGGATGGCGAGGATATCGAGATCGGGGGTCAAGTATTCCTAAGTTGGCTATCCATCGGAAGCTGAAGAGTTTCCGCAACCAACAATTAGCCACGGAATCGTATCCAGGATGCGCGAATGGGAGGCGGCCAACATCTCCTATTTTCAAACCGATGCGTCTACTACGTATGGACAGAGTGGCGGTGTAATGGTCTCGGAAATGGGGGAATTGATCGGTATTTCCGGTCTGTTATTCGGAGACGCAGCGTTTGTCCTCGTCGCGTCCACCGCAGATCTGGTTGACGTCGTAGACGACCTCGTTTCCGGCGAACCCAACCCGCGGATCGCGAATCGCAAGTTGCCGTCGGGCAAAGGCAAACTGACGGACGACATCACGTTGTCTGGGAGTTGGGACACAGTTGCCTATGTCCTAGAGGCTGAGCCCGATGCGGAGATCGAAATCAGTGTGGAATCGGAGACCGACGCGGAGTTATCGGTACTTAATGTATTTGGCGAGACGATTGTAGTGGCTGACGATCGCACAATTGGTACGGAGACCGCTGCGATAATCGCCGGGGAGGACGGGCCCTACGTCGTTCGAGTGGCCCACTTTTCACATGACGAAGAACGATTTGTTCTTACGTCCAACTTGCCAGTCGTCTCCGTCCCAGGCGACGAGGATGGCAGCGTGTTGACAATTGGGGAGGATAGATTCGGTTCACTCGATTACCCGGGAGACATCGACGTATACCAACTCGAACTTGATGAAAATCAGGAAATACAGCTTACGGCCCAGTCTGTGCTAGCGGATCCAATACTCCGAATAGATTTCGCGTCGTCTGTAGTGGAGGAGCAGATAGTCTTCGACGACGACAGCGGACTCGGACCACTCCGGCGCGACGCACAAATAAATTTCCGTGCGCCACACTCGGGCCTATATGAAGTGGTTGTCAGCGACACATTCGGTTCCAACGTAGGCGGGTACGTGTTGATTATCTCGGATTTGCCAGACGGCGCAGAGGCCAGTCCCCCGCCAGTGCCCGATTTCATCGCAAGCGAATATGGGCCGATGAAATTATTCGAAGACGATGACCTGGCGTTTTCGATGCAGAGGCCATTTGATTGGACCGAGACAATCGACAAGGAAGGGTTCTCCCTATTTGCCCAGTATGCTAACAAAGGAAAGACCGCACTCCAGATGATCACGTGGATCCTCCCAGATACTCCGCGCCTGGAGCCAACCATGGCCGAACTGATTAGCCAATACAGCGCATCCGGGTTCAGTTCGGTTGGTGAAACCCGCTTCGCGACGACTCAAAGCGGGAGGGTAGTCGGTATACAAGACTTTTCATCGACGAGTTTGCCTGAAGTCATCAAGATACGGATGCTGGTGTACGCAGAACAATATGGGCGTACAATCGTCACACAATTCTTATCGACAGAAGCGGAGTTTGACGACCTGCTCCCTATGATTGAGTACTTGTTCGACACATTCGATGTAGGGCAGCGTCCCTCTTCCTCGTATACGAACAAACGGCGTACTCCATACCCCCCTACCCACGGTTGCGGCTTGCCTGCTGTACGAGGGTGCTGGCGACATCGCTGAGGCCTTGTGGGTTGCCCTGCGTCTGACTGTGAAGCCCCTTGATTAGGCCTTTGGAGAGTTCGACGCCGTAGTTGCCCTCGATGAACCGCTCGACTTCGTTAAGCGATAGGTTCGACAGGAGCACTCGCTGCAGGAGTCGACGCCGTTTGAAGTGGACTAGGGATTCGGTTAGCGGGTGGTTGTCGGGGACAGATGCACCCGGCCTCATCGTGCCGATGAGCAGCACCCGCATGTTCTGCACCTCGCTGACAAGGAAGCGCAAGAGCAAGACCGTCGGTTCGTCAGCCCACTGAAGGTCATCAAGGACAATGACGAGCGGCTGCGAGTCCGAGGCGTTCTTGAGAAAGGTCGTAATGGCGTCGGACAGTCGGAAGCGAGATTGTTCGAGGTCGTTCAGATCGGGCGGCGGTTCGAGTCCCACCAGCCGCTGCCGGACATCGGCCACGACCACGGCGATCTCCGACGCGCCCGCGCCCATCTCCCGTTCTAGTTGCTCCGTCTCAGTGTGCCGGACGTACGAACGTATGGCTTGCACCCAGGGCCAGTACGAAGGCATACCACCTTCCTCGTATCCGCGACCCCAGAGCGCCCTGGCACCTCGCGTCTCTGCGTACGCGGCGAGTTCATGGACGACGCGGGTCTTGCCGATGCCCTTTTCGCCTTCGATCATCAGGAAGCGACCACGACCGGCCATCGCCCCTTCCAGGCCCGCGCGCAACACGTCCATCTCCTCATCGCGCCCGACGAACACGCCCGCGGGCGCTCCGTGCAGCGACTCATCAGTGATGTTTTCAGGAGTCGATGTGTAAGAGACGGTGCCGTTAGACCGGGACTTCGACGTCTCGACATTAAGGCTTTCCAGAGCCTTGATAACGTCCGCTGCCGAGTCGGGACGCCTGGTCGGCTCTTTCGCAAGCAAGCGTAGTATGAGCGCTTCGAGAGGCTTTGGGCAAAGCGGATTGTGCCACGTTGGCGTAACGGGCGGTGTCTCGATGTGCTGCCGAATCACGGACGAAGGGTCGTAGCCCAGGAACGGCGGTCTGCCGCACACCATCTCGTAGAGCACGATACCGAGGGAGTACAGGTCAGCTTGCGGTGTAACTTCGCCACCGGTGGCTTGCTCGGGTGGCATATAGGTAACCGTCCCGACGATGTTGCCGGCCTGCGTCACGCGATCCTTGCTGCGCGACATTGCCAAACCGAAGTCGCCGATCTTCGCAGTGCCGTCCAAGGTGAGCCAGATGTTTCCGGGCTTGACGTCGCGGTGCACGATGCCGTTCGCGTGAGCAAAATCGAGCCCACGGCACACCTGAATGCCTACCCGCACGATGTCCTCAAGCGACGGACGGTTGTTCGTTGCCTCTTCGATGAGTCGGGCTACATCGCCGCGTCCCATCAACTCCGTCACAAGATACGGCTGTACCTCGTTGGACTCATCAATCATATATTCGCCGAAGTCGAATACCGTCACGATATGCGGGTGCGAACCGAGACGCCCCATCGCCTGAGCCTCGAGGGTGACGCGCTGTCGCGAGATAGGGTCGAGGGTTTCGGTCTTTATCATCGCAAACGCCACTTGCCGGTCGAGAAGCGAGTCGGCGGCCATGTACACCCGCTTTCTCCCGCCCTCTCCGATCATGTCGCCGAGCGTGTAGCGCCCGTCAATCAGCACCTTGAGGTTATCGTCGGACACCGGCTTGGCGTCCACGGATATTGATGCGGAAGAACTCGATCCGTTTCCGGAATTGTCGGGATGACGATTACGCAGAGCCCGCTTCGCGGCAGCGAGAAACGCCTGCGCATCGCCGTTGTCTGGCTCCAGTGCCAGCACGTCGTAGCAGAGGCTCTGGACTTCTTCCCAGTTACGGGCGGTCAGCGCCTCTTCCAACTCATCGAGAAGCCTCGCGACCTGACGCTGGAACCGCACGCTGTTGAGAGTCACCATCCATACACCATGTCTTTAGAGTATTCTTATACTTTCACTAAAACGCCGCCCACTGCTAGTACATTTCTACACTTCAATTCGGAGACTTTGCGAAGGGCCATCATACAGCGCTGTGGTATACTCGCCATCCCAAGCGACCGGAGGACACCGATGGGCACCACGATAACAGCCAGAGAAGCGACCACCGGCGACTTCGATGTGCTGTTTCAGCTATACATCGACTCGGGCGGGGGCAAGCTCGGAAGTAAGCGGGACCTGCTGGAAAAGGGGCTTCGTGAACTGCTCATTCTGCCAGACCTCGGATTTATCGTCGTCGCTGAGGCAGATGGGGTGGTCGTCGGGATGCTGCGAGTCGCTTACGAATGGAGTCCGTTCCGCAACGGCACGTTCTGGTGGGTCGAGAACGTCTACGTCGTGCCGGAATGGCGGCGCAAGGGCGTGTACAACACGATGCACAAGCTCATTTACGACGCTGCGAAAGCCGACGATGCCGTATGTGGTATCAGGTTATATGCCGAGGAAGCGAATCAGGGCGCTCGGCAGACGTACGGCAGCGTGGGAATGCGCGGCAGGATGGTGGAACTGTTCGAGACCGATTTCGTGTATGGGGAAGGTTGAGACCAACCGTCAAGCGACGAGGTCGTACAGTAGGCGGAAGTAGCGAATACGGTCTGTGTCTCGCTGAACACCGTATGCTCGGAGGAAGGTATCCTCCCAACCTGGGCCGAGGTTCCACGTCACGCTCCACGTAGCAATCGCGAGATCCCACCACCGGTCGGCCAGCCCAAATCCCCCAAGATCCACAGATCCACTCACTTGGCCGTCGCTGACAATGACATTGGGCGGGCAGTAGTCGCCGTGGCACAGGACGATGTCCTCGCTAGTGGGTCGCAAGGCTTCGAGTTCTGCCAGGGCCTGTGAGGGAGTGAGATGAGCGTGATCATCGTCGAAATCTCGACCAGGGTTGATAACGCCGGCCTCAACCCGCGCTATCGCAATCGGCATCGCATCATCGATTCTGAAGCTAAACGGACAATCTCGGACTGGCGTCTCGTGAAACTCGCGCAGACCCTCAGCTAGGAGCCGAACGAGCGAAGCGGGATCTTTAGAAAGCTCCTCGCTGGTCGCATCGAGGCCCGGCAAGGCCCAGGTCAGGAGCCACTCCACTCCATCGCCAGTACCGTACTCGATGACCTCCGGAACGGACAACCGCCCCCTGGCCCAAACCATTCGGTCACGTTCGTATCCCAAGCCCGGCGTCTCCCCAGATCTCTCAACTTTCAAATACTGCGTCTGTCCGTCGCGGCGAAGCCTCCACGTGGCGGTCTGCGGCCTGTGGGAGTATGCAAGGCTGGTTTCCCAACCCTCGATTTTACCCAGCACGGCAGCAGGGATGGGGAGAGGTTGGTGTTTCAAGGACTCGTCCAGAAGGCCTAATGAGTCGGCTGCGCGTGCCGTGGCTCGTAGATTCCCAGCTTGCCACCGCCCGGCAGGGTCACGTGAGTGAGTAACCCCCAACCCTCGTCCTGCACCCTGCTGGATGCGACCCGGTGCTTGTCCAACTCCGCGATCAAGGACCCCAGGTCGTCGGTCATCAGGTAGAACTCATGAACGTCGTTCCGGTCCGATGGATGCACGGCGACCTCTGCCAGCGGGAGTCCGAAGATCAGCGATCCATCGCCAACATCCATGTTTGGCAGTTTCAGAACGTCACGCAAGAACGCGCGGTCGGCTTCGGGATCAGTGCTGTAGATAATCGAGTGTGCGCCCGTGATCATACCGCCCTCCCGTTCGGACTGTACGATGCAAAAGAAAACCCCTCTCGCGACCTATTGTCCGAGAGGGGTGATGAGCTTACGGGGGAAAACTACTTGCGTACCGCTACGATGTCGAGCCAGTTGCGAGGAATCCAGTCTACCTTCATCTCTTCGAACGCTTCGTTGACGCCAGCTTGAAGAGCGGCACTGGCCGTCTCGAAGGGAACACCCGGCAAGGAGCCCTCGATGAAGTCAGAGAAAGTGCTGATGTCGAGGAAGCCCTCTTTGGTAAACTCAACGGTGTCGATCTTTTGCTGGACTATCTCGAAACCATGACGCTCCAACAGCGCGCTGTACTCGGCTGGAGTAAGTTGTTTACGGGCCTCAACCTTCTCTGCTTTAGTCGGAGACATACCGTACTCTCGCCGAAGCACCCGATTGGCCTTGAGCATCCACTTACGGTAGAAGATCAGCGTCTCTTCGGGCAACGACCCATCGTAGAAAGTGGTATTGAACGCGAGCTTGCCACCTGGCTTCAGCGTCCTTCTTATCTCGGCGAGTAGGGCATCTTTGTCGGGTATGTAGTGGATGGCATTGCAGAGGATGATCGTATCGGCTCTCTCCTTCACAGCTTCGGAGATGTTTTCCATCTGACTCTGGACGAACTGAACCGCCGTGTTCCGTCGGCCCTTCAACTCTTCCATCGCCTGCTTGAGGGCCGACGAAGAATGGTCGATGCCAATAACGACCGAGTCTTTGGCATCCTTGAGACGGTCTGCGATTATTTTGGTGACGCCGCCAGTGCCGCATGCCAGATCGACAATCCGCTGACCAGACCCCACGCCGGCCAGATCGACAAGAAGGGCATTTTGGCGACCGTAGAATTCGTGGTCGGAAAATTGCTTGAAACCGTATTCACTCGATACCATGCGGTCCTCCCAAGAGAAGCCTGCTGACTAACCCTAATGTTATACGGACACACCCCGCCACAATGGTGATCTTCATCGTAGCAAAGCGTCAATCAGATGTCCAACATCGGATTGGGGCAGTTTTACGCCGGGAGATAGACGCCGCCCCTGACGTCTAGCTCCTGATTAATCACTTTTGCGACGGCCTTTCCCAGGAGGACGTATCCTTCCGCTGTGAAGTGTAAGCCGTTCCGCGCCATGTATTCCTCGATGCCGTTTTCGACGGTCACACGGTGCAAATCCACAACGGCCACGTCGTACTTGTCGGCAACTTCAACTGCCGCAGCGTTGTAGGCGAGAACGTCTGTCTCTTTGCGCCCGTAGCTGTTGAGCTTGTCGCGCCGCTCGTGGAAAATCGGCGTTGTGTGTGCCCAGGTTATGGCGGTGTCAGTGTTCTCTCTGATTCGACGAAATATCATTTCGAGGTTGTCCGTGAACTCTGGCAGCGGCACCGTTTGTGGGTTCTCGGGGCGGAATCGACGAATCTCGTGAAGACCACAATTGAAATGGAATAGGTCCGGCTTCGGCGTCAGCACCCATTCGTCGAGATGTTTCAGCACGTCGCGCGTCGTCTTGATCGTCTCCTTCGGGCCCCAGACTTCGGCCACATTGGCGAGCTCCTCTTGCACCGTCGGCTGATAGTCCCGCCGTATGCAGTCCCCGATGAGAATGACTTTCTTCATACTTCCTCCAATCAAGACCCGTTCGTGTCTTCCCAAGGAAGAACCGAAGCACAAGTGAACCAAACTAGCCTGACGCCACCAGGTGCATGAACTCGGCGCTCCTGGGCTCCCTGTCCAAGACGTAGGTTACGTACGTTCGCAGTACCCGGCGCAGTTCGCCAATTAACTGCTCCGTCAGCGGCAATTCGAGCGCTTGCGTAAAGCTGGCCCGCTGGAAGAACCGCAGCACTTTGATAGCGTTCATTGACATGTGAATCAACGAGTTGCCGGATTGGGTGCGGCACTCCGGCCCGACAAGTCCGCCGTCGGCGCACGAGAAAACATGGTCACCGGCCTCAAGCTCGATGCCGCAATCGACACACCGCTGTAATTCCGGCCCAAAGCCAGTCACGCTTAGTAGTCTCGTCTCGAAGTATCGGGCTAACTGTTCGCTATGGTCGGTGCTTTCCAGAACGGTCAGTGCGTCCACCAACAAATGAAACTCGGCTGGATTGACGGCACCGTCAGCGGAGAAGCCGTCGACCAGTTCAGCCAAGTAGAGTCCTGTCGACATACGGCCCAGATCCTCCCGCACCGCGCGGAAGCTGGTCACCGTCTCGGTCTCCGTTACCTGATCGAGACTACGCCCCTCAACTATCGACGCACGAACGTAGCTGAGAGGTTGCACAAACCCTCCCTTGCGGCTCTTGGTGCGGCGCGCACCTTTGACCACTGCGCGCAACTTGCCCCGATCGGGCGTGTAGAGCGTGATAATCCGATCAGCCTCGCCAAGAGGCATATGCTTCAGCACGACGCCTTGGGTGTTGTATGTTTTCGCTCTTGCCATTCGCAGTCAGCAACCAACCACAGAGATAACGAAGGCCACCAAGGTCAGAGATGAGTCTCTCCGTAACCTCTACGTTCACTGTAGTGAGTCCCTAGAACTCCTCTCGGCCTTCGAGCGCACGCCCAAGCGTGACCTCATCGGCGTATTCGAGGTCGCCGCCAACCGGCAGGCCGCGCGCGGGCCGCGTCACCTTGATACCCAGCGGCGATATCAGCCTCTGGATGTACATCGAGGTGGCCTCGCCCTCCAGGTTCGGGTTGGTCGCGAGCACGATCTCAACGACTTCGTCACCCCTGAGCCGGTCGAGCAGCGACGCGATCTTGAGATCGTCTGGCCCAACACCGTTCATAGGCGATATGACGCCGTGGAGTACATGGTACAGGCCGTTATACGCGCCGGTGCGCTCAAGGGCTGGCACATCCAGCGGCTCCTCGACGACGCAGATTCGCGTGCGGTCGCGGGCCAGATCATCGCAAACGCTGCACGGATCGGTCTCGGTGATGTTCGAGCACGTGGAGCACAGGATGATCCGCTGCTTGACGGCCAGAATGGCCTCGGCCAACTCGCGCGCCTCCCCCTCCGGCATACGTATCAGGTAGTACGCCAGCCGCTGTGCCGACTTCGGCCCGATCCCAGGCAGCTTGTGAAACTCGTCGACAAGTTTACCGACTGGGTCGGACAGAGAGTATTTGTCGGTGGTGGTCATGGGGTCTGCTCTGAGATTTCGCGCGCCTTCTGGTACCAGCGTTCGGTTTCTTCGGGTTGGTCTCGAAGCTCGGCGAGCTCACCAAGGGCTTCGTATTCGTCGGCAATGTCCTGGTGAAGCCCCAGGCGCTGGTATATTTCCAGCGCTTTTCGGTACCACATTTCAGCTTTGTCCAAATCACCACGAGTCTTCGATAGCCTCCCTAAACCCCCGTACGAACTGGCTGCGCGATCGTCGAGTCCTAGACGCTCTTGTATCTTCAAGGCCTTTTTGTACCATCCTTCGGCATCGTCCAGACGCCGCCGGAGTCGAGCAATCTCCCCTAGAGAATGATAGCAACTGGCAGTGGGCCCGGCCCAACCTAGACGATCGAACACATCCAATGCTTTTTGATGCCACCGCTCCGCATCGTCGAACTGAAACCGTTGCGCAGCGATATGTCCCAACTCATGAAAGCTGAGGGCAGCCTCCCCTTCAAATCCAAGTCGATCAACGATATCCAGTGCTTTCCGCTGCCACCGCTCCGCATCGTCTATCCGGCCTTGGCGGAGGTCCACAGCGCCCAGGAGGTAAGACATCGTCGCAGCTTTCGCTGGCATGTTGTGCTCCTCGGAAATCGCAAGCGCTTCCGCGAAGCGTGTCTTCGCTTCGGTAACGCCGCGTAGTCGATGGACTGCACGTCCCGCGATACCGAGCGCGTCCACAGCTGTCCCCAAATTTTCATCCTCTTGAGCGCGTTTCAGCGCCGCGAGGGCATTGTCCTCCGCGTCAGCGAGCCTGCCCACCAAAAAGAGGTAATACGCGAGCCGTGCATACAGCCTGCCTATGAATGCGTTATCGGGGTTCTCCTCCTGGCTATACTCCTCGATCATTCCTTGGTACCAGCTGACTAGACGCAGCAAATCACCCTTATCTTCGAAACCAAGCTGTGGCTCACCAAGAGCGAAATCGACTACCGGCGTTCTTTCCTCCGTCCGCTCGAAGCGGATGTCGAAGGTGCCGCTGCTCCAAGACCAGAAGTCGGGAGCTAGGGTGGTGATCTCGCGGAGGCCCCACTCGCCTACCCAGAAAACCACGGCGTGTGGGGTATCCAGAAAGGTCTCACGCTGAAGGTTCAGGTATCCGGCCAGCCTGGGTAGGGCGTCCTCGGCGTTGTAGAAAAATACGACAGCGCGCTCGTCGTTTGGCACCGAGAGCAGAAGTTGGATGGGATTTTGCTGCTCCGAGGACAGCGTGAACTCCTTGACGGGCACCGAGAGGCGCTCCTTAAGGTCACGGACCGCTGCCTCTCGCTCGGTCACGCTCTGGAACAGGGCGAAGGCGATGATGCTCCGCTCGGTCTCGTCGATGAGGATGCCGAGCTTTTGCAACTCGTCGTCAACGGTGCCACGCTCTGAATGAATGGATACGGTCATCGTCTACTCGTCTGCTGCGACCAGGGGCAGAACGATGGGATGAACGTCGTGCCATGCCTCGTCGTTTCGGTACTCCAGCACGCTGAGGTTGTGCAGAAGGGCGCGGTGCTCGTCGTCGTTGTCGACCTGCTTGCTCTTGGACACCTGCCGCAGAAGCTCGATCTGCCTTAGCGAGAGGAGCACCTGGTAGTCCATGCGTACTCTTCTTGCTGCACCCTCAACATCTTCTAGCTCAATCCTCGTTCGGTCTGCCTTCCTGGCCTCCATCGACGCCTGTCGCGCGAGGGTCACTAGCTCACGAGGAATTCCGCCACTGTGCCTGGCGAGCCCATCCAAAGCGTCAGGGGAGATCAAGCCGTCTTCTAGCCTATTGTTCAGTATCCCTCGGAGACATGCGACACCTTCTTCATATACCTCTCCATTGCGGGATACCACCTTCATGTTGGGCAAGATGTTGACGCTGTGAAAGTTCATCCTAATTTGGCTGATGGTGTTGTCGTGCCGCAGGGCGGTCGGGAAGGTATATATCACCGATATTCGGGGCTCGGCCAATGATCGCGCATGTTCGTAGAAGAGGTCTCGGGCGATCGCCAGATCGGTCTTGTCGAGGTCTTCTACGATGGCGAGAACCTTCTTATGGCTGCGCCTCTCGACCTCCCTAGCGAGGAGGTCGACGTTGTCCTGAAGGTCCGACATCCTGTACTGCACTCGCTCGCGGACGATCCGGCGCGTCGCATCTTCAATTCCGAACTTGATGGACAGCTTCCCAAACAGGAGATTGAGTTCTGCCGCAACCTCTGCACTAGTCGTGTCTCCAATCTCAGTTTCTCTGGAAATGTCCTTTCCAAACTCAAGAATCTGAGTGAGAACGCCCTCATTCAGACGTAAGCGGAGATTATGATCGGTTGCCTGGATTATCAAGGCAATAGCCATCGACAGTATTACATCGACGTGAGAAATATCGCTGAGATTCAGCACCCGTTTGACGGAGTAGCGGACGACGAAGAACTGGTCTTCCAATTGCTGACTAAGCTTGGCAAGCTCTGTGGTCTTGCCGCTTCCTCGGTGTCCACTGAAAAGTATCTTTTGCGGCTTGTCGGAGCCTTCGAGCAGCATACTCATGTCGTCGCGAGGGGTTCCTGGACGCGCGACGAACCAGTCCCGCAACTCCTCCTCAGTGTGAAGAGCACGGTCTGGGTCTAGGTAGTTCAGAGCTTGTCTGAGGTCGCTGGCCTTCATTACGGATACAACCTCCTTCGCTCGGCCTTCACATCAACCCCGGTATCTTCAAGCCGCCGGTGAGCGCGGACATCTCTTTGCCGACCATGTCCTGGGCCTTTTCAAGGCCGTCGTTCACTGCGGCAAGCACCATGTCCTGAAGCAATTCGACGTCCTCTGGGTCGACGGCGTCGGGGTCGATGATGATGGACTCGACGTGCATCTTACCGCTGACGACGACCGATACGACACCGCCACCCGCCGAGGCTTCGACGGTGCGTTCCTCCAACTCCTCTTGCATCTGCGCCATGCGCTTCTGGAGATCCTGGGCCTGCTTGAGCATCTTTTTATTCATCATTCGGGGGTTCCTCCTTCTCGCTAATCACGCGGGCGCCCATCATACGCGCTGCCCGCACAAGGTGGCTCTTTTGTGCGACGCTCTCCCTCGGGCCGTTACTCTGCCCGTCGACGAGCGCCACCTTAATCTTGTGTTCGCTTCCCAGTACCTTCTGTACGGCATCCTCGATGAGCCGCCGACTGTTCGGGTCGCCGATCTCCTCCTCCATCCGCTCCATATGCGAGCGGTGGGCGAACTTCAGGGTAAGCGTGCCGTCGGCGATCTGGCGCTCGCGGCAGTCTCGCAATAGCCCGCTGAGATTGTACTTATTCCCTTTGGCACGCCGCAGCAGCTTCAGTATCTGCTCCCACTCTGGGTCTGCCTGGCGAGGCGGCGACGCCTGCGCCGGTTGCTGGTAGGTGGAAGGGGCACGAGCTTCGGGCGGCAGGTCGGTAGCCCATGGTGGAGGACCAGAGCGGTCGTTCGAGCTTGCAGCACCGTTGCTGGCGGGTCGGGTCGGCTGTGGTCGGGAAGGCGGTGGGCTGGACGGCTGCGCAGGTCTGGCAGGGGCAGCAGCCGGAGCGGCCTGTGGTGCTGCCGCAGCGACAACGACCGGGGCCTCGGGCATAATACTCGACTCGACCAGCGCCATTTCCAGCGGCAGCGTCGCTACTCCATCGCGTCGAGCATCGACCTTGGAAAACGTTTTGAGCGTGTGAACCAGATGATCAAGCGTGACGTTATCAGCCGATGAACGAAGCTCTGCCTTCACCTCTTCGGTGAAGCCTAACGACGCCTCGACGGACGACTTGATGAGAAGCGTACCTCGAAGGTAGTCCATAACCGCCCTGTGGAACTGCCGCAAGTCCACACCCTCGGAGGCTACCTCGTTGATGACCGTTAGCCCCTCCTTGGTTTCCTTGTTGAGCACGTGCTTCACAAGATCGAACGCCCGCTCGTCGCTGCCCATTTCCAGGAGGTCCCGCACCTGAGTCTCTGTCAGCGGCGAGCCATATGATACCAACGCCTGTTCGAGGATATTCTCAGCGTCGCGCAGGCTGCCGGAGGACGACCTCGCTAGGAGCGCGAGCGCCCCAGGCTCAACTTGGTAACCCTCCGCGGTCGCCAGCTTGTCCAACTGCATCTGGATAGTGTCGAGCGGAATCCGGCGGAAGTCGTAGCGTTGGCACCGCGAGATAATCGTCAGCGGTACTTTGTGGATTTCGGTCGTCGCGAGGATAAAGATCGCGTGTGCTGGTGGCTCTTCGAGTGTCTTTAGTAGCGCGTTGAAAGCCGGCTCGGTGAGCATGTGGACTTCATCGATGATGTATACCTTGTACTGACCCTCGTGTGGCGTGTACCCGACCTTGTCGCGCAGGTCGCGGATGTCGTCGATGCCGCGGTTGCTGGCCGCGTCGATCTCAATGAGGTCGAGAGAGCGCCCCTCGTTGATTGAGAGGCAGATATCGCACGTGTCGTCCGGCTCACCCTCTTGTGGATCACGGCAATTGACGGCCTTTGCCATGATGCGTGCGGTGCTGGTCTTGCCGGTGCCACGCGGGCCAGTGAAAAGATAAGCGTGGGCTACCCGCCCCAGTGACACGGCGTTGCGCAGCGTCTGTGTGACAGCTTCTTGCCCGACGACTTGGTCTAGCCGCCTGGGACGCCATTTTCTGTAGAGGACTTCGGCCATCAGAATTCACCGCAGAGAGCGCGGATTACGCAGAGGGTTCTTACAAAGTTTCCAGCCCGTCTTGATCGTTAGTCTACAGCATTTCGAGACTTCGAATGTGCTATCACCCGTGCCTCTGCCGCCTTCATTACAACCTCATCGTCCGACTCTTCGTGGTCGTGACCGAGGAGGTGCAGGACACCATGTATCAGCAGAACAGTAAGCTCTTTTTCTACCGTGTGCCCGGCCTGCTCCGCCTGGCGTTTGGTCTGTGGGTGCGAGATGATGATTTCGCCGAGTGACTCAACATTGCTCATATCCGGCGGAAGCACGAAATCTTCATCGTCCGCAACGGCATCCCGCTCTTCATCACCATAGTACTCGCCCTGGTGGGTAAACGAGAACGACAGCACATCGGTATTCTCGTCTAGTCCCCTGTGTTGCCGATTCAGATCGCGGACCACTTCATCATCCGCGATTACGACGCTGATCTGGGTTTCGGGTCCCGACGACTCGGACTCGACGGCGGCAGAAACGATCTCGCGAACCCATTGTTCGGAAACGGCACTCTCGAACTCGTCAAATATCTGGACGTCGATCTCAAAGTCACTCATATAATTCGAGAAGGCCCGCCCTAATCGCCTTTTCCCTCCGCGTACCCTTCGGCGTATCCAAGTCGTACCGCGTGTGCAACCGCTGGAAGGAGTGCCGTAATGAATCGGTCAAGGCTTGCCTAGTCGGCCTCGTTGGGAAGGTCGCCCATCTCGTGAATCATTATCTGACCCGCAATTGAGGCGTAGGAACTCAACCAGTCTGGGACGTAGCTGTCAACACCAGCGTCGTCGGCAACGTCTTCAGCGAAGGTCAGCGTGATTAGTGTCTCGTCGTCCTCGTCGCTCTCGCTAGTAAGGTAGTCTAGGGCCGCCCGAAACGACTGTTCAAACTCCTCGAAAGGGTCGTGTTGGACCATCGAAAGACTCCTTCGGCGAGCGACACCGCGTGTGCTCGCGGGCTAGTAATATGGTACCAGAATTTCTGTTCGATTTGACGGTAATACTGTTGAGCGTAGCTACCTTGGCTCCAACCTCGGCACCCCACGCTCTTCAACCATCGACTCGAACCAGCCGACGACTTCGCGATGCAGCGGAATGCCATTGGCACGCCGCTCTTGCTCGGTCTCGTACTCGGCGAGGCCGGGGTAGAGAACCCGCTCGTGCCCAGGTGCCGGTGGCGACTCCCGAAGCGTCCGAAGCGTCTCATCCATATTGTTCTTGAACTCATCGACATCGCTGAACGCCGCAATGTCGAACGCTGCGAAGAAATTGCGGTGTGGCGCACCCGGCGCGTACCCTCCGACCATCGTCGGCAGGTTCCCTGACAGTAGGGAGCCGAGTATCTCCACGATTGTCGCCAGACCGTATCCCTTGTGCGAACCTAGTTCCCTCGTACTTCCTAACGGCAAGAGACTGTACTCGCCAAGCTCCGGCACGGGTCTCTCATCCATGACCGGCGTGCCCTCTTTATCAGTGATCCAACCTGGATGGACGTCTACACCGAGGCGTTTTAGAAGGATCACTTTGTTGATCGCCACGGACGTTGTGGCGGCGTCGTACAAGAAGGGCGGCTCACTCCCGGTCGGGGCCGCAACGGAGATCGGATTGGTACCGAAACGTGACTCTGCCGCAAAGGTCGGCGCCATTATGGTTCCGCCGCTCGTTGTACACATCCCCACCATGTCCTGCTGAGCCGCGATCATGGCGAAATGGCCGACGGCGCCGAGGTGACCGCTGTTGTGCATCGTGACCGCCCCGAACCCGACTTCCTTCGCTTTGTCGATAGCCATTTGCATCACGCGCCGACCCATGACAATGCCGAGTCCCTGGTCGGCGTCGATGGTTGCCGTACCCGGCCATTCGCGGTCGATACGTACCTGAGGCGTGGGATTGAGAAGGCCGTCACCGTACATTTGGACGTAATGCCGTAGCTCGTTGGAGACCCCGTGCGACTCCACACCTCGGAGATCGGCCATGACCAACACGTCGGCCCCCTCGGCCGCATCGTCGTGCGACAGACCGACCGTCTCGAAAATCGCAGTGACCGTCCGTCTGAGTGATTGCTCAGTCACTCGGACCTGGTCTTGTTCCGGCACTTTGAATCGTTCGAGCATTGTGTTACCTGATGATCTTTTTGTCGAAATATGGCATCGAATACGGTGGCGGCACAAATTGTATACTGGCGAGACCGCCTATGACACCCAAGGAGACAATATGACACGGACTGATCAGAACCCTGCCGACCTGTACATCGCCGCAATGGATGCGACTCAACGTTACGTGGCTGGCGTCCCGAGTGACAAGTGGACGAACCCAACGCCGTGCGACGAATGGGACGTGCGGGACGTGGTGAGCCACGTGGTCAGCGGCAACCTCTGGCTCGGAGAGCTGTTCAATGGCAAGACCATCGAGGAAGTCGGCGACGTGTTCGAGGGCGATGTTCTGGGCGACGACCCGGTTGGGGCGTACAAGCGCTCGGTCGAGATCGCGAAAGCGGCGGTCAGCGCACCCGGAGCGATGGATGCCACAACACACCTCTCGTTCGGCGACGTCCCTGGCTCGGAGTATGCAAGCCAGATGTTCCTCGACCTGCTCATTCACGGTTGGGACATCGCGGCGGGCAGCGGTCAGGACCGGACGCTCAACGCCGATCTCGTCCGTGCGTGCTACCCCGTCGCGGAGAAAATGACTTCCGTAGCCCGCGAGACAGGAGCTTACGGAGACGACCTTGGCGTGACCGATGAGTCCGACTTGCAGACTAAGCTGCTCGGCCTTCTAGGTCGTAGCGCAAATTGGCCTGACTAGACGCCGGTCGGTCTACTGGAACGGCACGGGGATAACTTCCCCGTGCCACGGGAATGCGTAGCTTGGTTGGTTCACGAAGCGCCGCAGTCCTGCGTCAAGCCGAATTGAGGCGGACGGTGGAAGATCGACGGTGAAGTACTTTCCATGCACCGTCTGCCGTGCTGCGCCGCCACTGGCGTCCATATACGCGACTTCGGTGAAGTTGTGCTCTCCGAAGGCCCCGGCCTGGACGATTACTCGCCTAGTATGCTCAAAGCCTGTATTGACCAACTGGACACCGACACCGTTAGGCCGCAGTTCGTCGACCAACGCGGCTACATCGGGAGGTAGGCCGGGTCGAACCGCATCAGCGTCGAAGTACCGCACCGTAGCCCGCAACAAGCCGCCGTTATAGACCGACTGGGGAGCGCCGAACATGATCTGCGTCAGACCCTTAGTCAGAACCGGATTGGTGGGATATCGGTTCTCGGTAATGAGCACCTCGAAGTCGTCTGTCTCGTCTTTGATTTTGTCGTAGGCCTCGATGACCTGCTCGTACTGCGTGCTTAGCACCTTCATGGGCCAATCGGGATTTTTGCCGTCGTAATACTGGAAGCGCGAGAGCTCCAGTTCGCCGTGATTCTTCTCGCCGTCCCTCGGAAACGCGTTCCAATCGCGCATCTGATCGTTGTCGCGCACCCAGGTGATGAGCGAAAAATCGTCCGACGACATCGACGCGTGATAGAGGTGGGCAAGCTCCTGCATACGGAAGGGCTCCTCACGGCCTGTCGTCGGGTTCCATTGCAAGTACTGCCAGCCGTCCGGCCCGTAGCGCGAGGGTGAGATGAACTGTCCATCGTCGCGCGTCATCGCGTTGTCCATCAGCACTTTGATCTGCGAACGCATCAGGTCGAGGTAGCCGTTGTCGCCGCTGAGCAATTGCGCACACTCCGCAGCGATGTTCAATGAATGGAACATGATGTTGTAGCCGGAGTAGCAGTTCCAACCGTACAGGTTGCCCCACCAAACGCCCTCACGGTTCTCGCCGATTTTGCCAGTCGGCCCGACATTGTCAGGGATGATTCCGTCGTTCTGACGGATGCGGTCCATCCAAACCTCAACATAGTCGAGCACCCACTTTTTGTATTTCTCGTCGCCTGTGTACAGGTAGGCGTTGGTGATCAGCGCCGTCGAACCCAGGTTGTTGGGCGTGTCGCTGTTCAGAACGATCTTGTCGAACAGCCCCACGATCTCCTTGGCTCGCTTGGGGTTCTCGTACCAGTCAGGCTCCAAGTCCTTGACCATCGGGTAGAGGGAAGCCCGTACGCCGTAGTATCTCTGAGTCGGCACACGGCCACCCTGGAGCCAGTTGATCGCATGGTCCAAGTTGGTCTGGTGGTATGGGCCGGTGCTGGTCTGGACGGGCGAGCGTATCAGCTTGTGATTTGGGTCCCATAGTGGGGCTTCGGGGTCTTCGCCGAGGTAAAAACCAGCGAACCGTCGCGCTCTACGCACCGTCTCGGAGACCGTTGGGTCGGCGACGCCGAAGTCGTAGAAGGACATATTGGCCTCGCCGAGGTGATGCCACTCCGCGCCACCCGGCTCTTCAGCGTTGTACCACTCCTTGTGGCCCTGCTGCCCAATACTCATAATCGCCGACTTCGACATGTATTCGTATTGCTTCTGTCGATGCACGATACCGTCGTCGTTGTTTCGCGTGACGGCATTCCAGTGCTCGTGCGCCAGGTCGAGAATCTTCTCACCCGCGCCCATCGCGTAGAACAAGCCCCAGTTATAGTCCACTTCGTACAGGTCGTCGAGGGCGTCCTTGTAGAACAGCGCGCCACCGCGTTCCGTGTACTTGTCGATCATCGCGTACGCCGCCTCTTCCATGACGGCCATCAGCCGCCGCTCCAAGAGAGCCCATGCGGGCGGCGCCGATACCTTCGTTGCTTTGATGGTGACCATGTTCGGCATGTCTGTTTTTTGCATCTGGGCCTCCTGAAGAGCTTCGGTGTCGATATCACAATGCCTGTCGGTTACTTGAAAAAATAGTTCTCTCTTTTGACTCGGGCGTAGGTTGCTGCCCACTCCGACGTGCCGTCGTCGAACCAGCGTTGGAAATCGAGGCCGCGGGTGACACCCTCCTCGACGCCCGTTATCTGCGTGATGTGTGGCTGGCCGAGGGAATAAAGTGTATTGCCGCCTGGCATTTCGACGATGCCGACGAAGTCCGCCGGTGTCCTCGGCACGTTGTTCCTAAACCGAGTTAACACCTCTTCGTCGACCTCGAAGCCGAGTCCGGGCGCTTCCGGCACGGGCGACGAACCCTCGATCACCTCAATTCGCTTCGTCGTGAAGTCCACGTCGCACTGGTCGTCGAGGTTGATGTTGTGCCCCGTCGCGGTCGGCAATACACAGGACATATGCAGAGCCATCGCCTTGCCGAGTGTGCCTCCACAGAACTGCGTGATCGTTTGCAGGTTCATCTTCGAGTAGGCCCAGCCCTTGGCAAGGGTTTCACCGATTGGCCCGCCGATCATATAGGCGTCGGCCATGCCGTACGCCGCCTCTTGCAATCCTGTCAGCTTGGCCGAGCCGCCGTGAACGATGGGAATGGTCGTACGGGAGCGCAAGTTTCGCCACCCTTCTATGTCCGACACGTCGAAGGGGTCCTCGATCCACCCGACGATCGGATGATTGCGCTCCAGCTCGGCTACCAGCGGTAGGACAGTCGCCATCGTGCGCCCTCGACGGCCAGTGAAGTCGAGGTGAATCTTAAATCCGGGTGGCGCGACCTCCTCGGCGGCGCGGAGCCACTCAAGAACATCGTTGAGCGGGTTCGTGTGAATCTTGAAGATCATATAGCCCTGATCGACCGCTCGCACGATATCGTCGCGGAACTCGTCGGTCGTCGGGCCGCCCCATGACCACGCGGCAACGGGTACCGCGTCTCGGAGCTTCTGGCCCATGAGTTTGTACGCTGGCATTTCGAGATACTTGCCCATGACGTCGTACAACGCCATCACGACCGCAGGGTGGATATCGCTGTTGATGAAGTCGAACGGGTTACGGTCGATCAGGTGCTCTACATCGGCGGGTTCCAGTCTCGGAGGGCCGGGACCGTCCAGATCGCCATACCCAACAATACCATTGTCTGTTTTCACCTTGGCGACCCGCCTGAGGTAGGTCCCATCGCGGCTCATCACGTGCTGGTACCGCTCTGCGATGGGTGGATAGATCGGAAAGGTCTCGATGTCGATGATCTTCATGGCACGACCTCAGTTGCGGGTTCGGTCGATTGTACACATACTGTAGATTCCACGTTCGATCAGAATCGAGGCCTACGTTGGAGCGTTCCCGCCTATACATCGAGCCCATCACGATGGCGCAGACTCGCCTTGAGAATCTGCTGCGTGAATATCAAGCCGAAGACCCCCTGGCACCGGTCACGGTCGTTGTCCCGACCACCTACGCTGGCCTGTTCCTCCGGCGTGACATCGGCAAGCGGGGGCTTGTCAACGTCGGGTTCAACGTGCTGCCCCGACTGACCGAGTTGCTGGGTGCGCCATCGCTTGCGGCGAAGAAACTGCGGCCGCTTACACCGCTGTTCGAGTCCGCCGCTGTTCGTCAGGCCGCACTCGAAGCATCCGGGCCGTTCGAGCAGTTCAAACACCACCCATCGTTCCATTCCAGACTTCGCTCGACATTTCGCGAGTTGCGTTACGCCGACGTAAACGCCCTCGACAACCTCGAACGAAGCGGCGGGTCTCGAAGCCAGGTTGTCCAACTGTACCGCCGGTTCCGCGAACACACTTCGACCTACTATGACCGCGAAGCACTCGCTATCGCCGCCTCGGAGACCGTCCGCAACGGACGTGCAGCGGTTCTGCGTGACCTCGGCCCAGTGATCGTCTACCTCGTTCACGATTTGACGGCAGGTGAGCAACAGTTGATAGAGGCTCTCAGGTCCGCATGGCATGTCTCGATAGTCTTCGGTGCCACCGGCGATCACGAAGCCGACACTACAATGCGTGCCACCGATGCGAGACTGAAAAGCGTCGGCAGAGAACCCAGCGAAGCGACACCGTCTGGTGCAATTGAATCCAAACTGCTCATCGCATCAGACGGGCGTGAAGAATTTCGATGGGTCGCCCGAAGAATCGCCGCCGACGCACACAACGGTGTGCCGTTCCACCGCATGGCCGTGCTGTTCTGGCAGCGCGAGCCCTACGCCTCGCTGATCGCCGAGCAGCTGGGCATGGCAGAAGTGCCGATCACCGGCCCCGCACCTGGCACGTTGGCCTCGTCCGCCGTCGGGCGCACGGTCAAGGGCCTCGTGGATATGGCAGGCGGCGATCTGCCCAGAAAAGCCTTAATGGAATGGCTCACTGGCAGCCCGGTCAAGTCGCCGAGGTCGGACATCAGACCCTCTCAGTGGGATGTCTTGTCACGCAACGCAGGCATCGTCGCGGGGGTGGATCAGTGGGAAGACCGACTCGAACGGTATGCGGCCCGCCTGGAGCGATCGGTAAGCGACCAGAGCGAAGAGGTCTCGGAGGCGAAGTTCGAGCGGATGACGCAGGCGGCCACGGACGCCCGCGCATTGCTAAATTTCGTAATCGAACTGAACACTAACTTGATACCACCGGACGACGGGCAACCCTGGCCAGATTTCGTCGACTGGACCCTTGGCCTTGTTCAAAAATATCTTAATGACGACGCACTTCCAGCAGACGAGGAGACAAATCTCGAAAGCCTTCGCTCGGGCCTTCGTGAGATGGAGGTACTGGCGGACCTGGAATCGAGCACAACCTTAGACAAATTCCACACCGCCTTCGATGACATGCTCAGTACACCTTCAGCTAGGAAGGGAAGATTCGGCGAGGGCGTGTTTGTCGGGCCCGTCGGTGCGAGCATCGGTCTCCGGTTCGACAAGGTATACCTGGTAGGAATGATAGAGGGCCTTGTGCCGCCTCGAATCGGCGACGACCCGTTGCTGCCCGACAAAGAACGAGGCCAGTCGGGACTTCCCCTCCGTCGAGATACAGCGACGGAGGAACGGTACAAATATCTCGCGGCGATGGCCGCAGGAACATCTCGGGTGCTCACCTTCGCACGAGGCGACAACACCGCTCAGAAGGCCCAGCACCCTTCGCGCTGGTTCTTGGAAGAGGCGTCGCGCTTGAACGGTTCTCAGGTGTTCGCCACGACGCTTGCCACGCTCAGAGACAAGCCGTGGCTCGAAGTAGTCGCCTCCCAGGAGGGTGGTCTGCGCGGCATCGACGCTGCCCAACCAGCCGACGCACATGACTACGATCTGCATGGCCTGTTGCGATGGAAGCGCTCTGGCAGACCAATCGGCAAACACCATCTCGCGGCTTCGGAAAACGTCCTATCGAGGGCCTTGCAGATGGAGCAGGCGAGAACGAGACATTCGTTGACGATCTGGGACGGTGATCTCTCTGAGGTTTCAGGCACGTCACGAAGAATTGCCCTCACCGACCGCTCGGTCTTCTCGCCAACGAGACTGGAATCCTGGGCGACTTGCCCGTACAGATACTTTTTGTCCAGCGTCCTCGGCATTGCTGCCCTGGAACAGCCGGAAGATGTCGCGACCATCACGCCGTTAGAGCGCGGCTCGCTCGTCCACTCAATCCTCGAGAGTTTTATCCGGGAGGCACAGCGGCAGACGATGATTCCTCGCCCTGACGAAGCTTCGAACATCGCACACCTTCGCCTACTCATGGCAATCGCCGACCGTGAGTTACGGGACGCCGAGAATCGCGGCGTGACTGGCAAACGGCTTCTGTGGGAACTTGCCCAGGCCGATATCCGCAGCGATCTTTCCACCTTCCTGGAGGAAGATTCTCGCATCAGACGCGAGTACGGCGTGTCACCTCATTCAGTGGAACTCACATTCGGAACTCCACGTCATCGGCGACGGGATGCCACCGCCGCGCCGCCCGTCGAGTTGCCTGCGCATGGCACCTCGACTCTGAGCTTCCGAGGCATTATCGACCGGCTGGATGTTAGTGCTTCTGGTGAAAAAGCGTTGGTTATTGACTACAAAACCGGCAGTCCTGGACCGTTCGCACGCCTTGATAAGGACCCAGTTGACCGCGGCAAGCACGTGCAATTACCAGTCTACGGTCTCGCTGTGCGGCAGCTTCTGGGCGAGAATGTCGACATTCGAGTTGCCTACTGGTTCGTGTCAACAAGGGGTGGTTTCAAGATGCGCCCGTCGGTGGCGGTGCCGCTCGACGAGGTACTAGAGCCGTTCAGCCGGGCCGTTGGGACAATCACCGGCGGCATCTCCAGTGGCTTGTTTCCGGCCAACCCCGGTATGAACGACTCGAATCCCCGCGACAACTGTACGTACTGCGATTTCGACAAACTTTGTCTCACCAGACGCGCCGTCTACTGGGAGAATAAGCAGAACGACCCTCGCCTTGCGGACTACGTTTCGATGGCTGCTGGGACTGATGGGGAGGACAGCGAGTGATCCCTGACACGTCACTTCCCGCCGATCACACTGCTCGCCGCGCAATCGTCGAGCGGCTCGACGAGAACATGGTCGTCGAGGCTGGCGCCGGCACCGGCAAGACCCGCAGCCTCGTCGAGAGGGTTGTTGCCCTCGTTGCGACCGGTCGCACAACAATGGATCGCGTTGCAGCAATCACATTCACCGAGGCCGCTGCCGCCGAACTGCGCGAACGCGTCAGACAGTCCCTCGAAGTTGCCGCTGTCGATGCCACCAGAGAACCGGTTGAAAGAGACCGGTGCGTTCAGGGTATCCGCGACCTCGATCAGGCCGCCGTCCAGACACTTCACAGCTTCGCCGGCAGCCTATTGCGTGAGCGTCCGTTCGAGGCTGGGCTTCCCCCGGGATTTCAGGCGCTTGACGATATCCAGGCCGATCTCGCATTCGAGGACCGCTGGTCGGAGTGGCTGGACACGACTCTCGACAACCTGGAAGCTCAGGAATTCCTGCGCCCCGCTCTGATGCTCGGCGTGGAGTTACGCCATCTTCGGGAAACTGCCGTCGCGTTCCACCAAAACTACGATCTCTTGAGCGACGCACGGTTCGATATACCATTCGATCATCAACCCTTCGCCGCGCAAATGCTGGTTGACAACCAGGGCAAGTTGGTACAGTTGCTGACCCTCGCGAAGTCAGCCGACGATCTGCACGCCCACGTCCAGGCTGTGATTGGCCTTGCCCGGCGACTCGAAGCCACAGACCCGGATGTATTTGAGGCATATCGCTTGCTGGTGCAGTCTCCACAGATCAAGTCGACGAAAGGTCGGCAGTCGAATTGGCAAACCGACCCGGAGACCGGAAAAAACGCCTGCACCGTGATAAAGGATGTCCTCCAAGAATTGGACGAGGCGATCAAAGACGACCTAAACAAAGTGCGCGCAGCCACGCTCGCACCACTGCTCGCACTGATGCAGCGGTTCGTGCTCGACTACGCCGACGAGCGGAAGGCCGACGGTGTAGCCGAATTCCACGACCTCCTTGTTTGGGCACGCGATCTACTTAGAGGCGACATCGAAGCACGCGACCACTTTCGTACTCGTTACTCCCACATCCTCATCGACGAGATGCAAGACACCGACCCACTCCAGGCGGAGATTGCTCTATTCCTGTCTGAAGACACGCCATCCGATACTAACCCGATGAGTCGTCCGCGAAACTGGACCCACGTTCGTCCCGCTGCCGGGAAGCTCTTCGTTGTCGGAGACCCAAAGCAGTCGATCTACCGCTTCCGCCGCGCCGACGTGACTCTCGTCCAACAGGTACAGGAGATCGTGAGCGGCCACGCCGTGCGCCTCACGCAGAACTTCCGGTCGCGCCGTCCGGTCATCGAGTGGGTCAACCATGTATTCACGCAATGGATGCACTCAGACAGTGATCAGCCCGAGTACATCGCCCTGAACGCGGAGGTTGATGAGGTTGTGTCCCTTGATGCAGCGCCCGTCGTCCAATATATCGGCGATGCGATGGGCGGACCAATCGGTCGAATCAGGCGAGAGGAAGCCAGGGACATCGCGACTGTGATCGCGTCTACGCGCCACGATGGTTGGCAAATCAGACCGACCAACGACGACTCAGAAACTCGACCGACGGAATACCGAGATATTTGTATTCTGATGCCAACGAGAACAGGGCTCTCGGCGCTGGAGTTCGCCCTCGAAGACGCTGGGATTCCCTACAGGCTCGAAAGTCCGTCGATGGTCTACGACACGCAGGAAATGCGGGACTTGCTGAACTGCCTTCGCGCCATCGACGACCCAACCGACCAGGTATCCGTAGTAGCAGCGCTTCGTTCGCCCGCATTCGCTTGTTCCGACGTCGACCTCGTGACCTTTGTCGAAACCGACGGCCAGTTCGATTACTTGAGTGAGCCGAACAATCGACAAGATCAGGTCTCTGAGGCCTTCGCCGTTTTACGAAAATTCCACTCGCGCCGTCAGTGGGTGTCGCAAGCTGTCCTTATCGAGGAGTTCGTCCGCGATCGGCGGCTGATGGAACTGGCCCTCGACCACCGACGCCCACGCGAGCGATGGCGGCGATACCGGTTCCTGATAGACCGCGCACGAGCGTTCACATTGGCAGGAGGAACATCGCTGCGGGCCTTCCTCGATTGGACGGAGCGCCAGCAGTCGGAGGGCGCGCGAATGATGGAGACCCCAGTTCCCGAATCCGACGAAGACGCAGTGCGCATCATGACTGTCCACGGTGCGAAGGGCCTCGAATTCCCCATTGTCATCCTCACCGGCTTGAACTCCGACCGGTCAGTACGACTCGGCCCCGTGCTCTTCGACCGGAACACGGGCAGCGTCGAAGTGAGATTAGGGTCTGCCGGATCATACTTTCAGACCAACGAATACGAGCGGCTGGCCGAGATTGAAAAGAGGCGCGAGGACGAGGAGTTCGTCAGACTCATGTACGTGGCGGCTACCCGCGCCCGCGACCACCTCATCGTAAGCCTTTATCGGTCTGCCAAGAGCACGAAGTCGGCGGCGGCCCAAATCGGTGGGTTCTTGGAAGGAGCGGACCACCTTTGGCAGCCGTTTGCGCCTACGGTGACCGGCTTGGTTCCCTCTGACTCGCCGAGAGAAGTGGAGACAGTCGGCGATGACACCGCGCAAGCCAGAGAAAAATGGCTGGAAGAGAGAAACAGGGTCTACGCACGCCAGTCGCGCCCGACCTCCGTTGCCTCTACCCGCCTGGCAAAAGAAGCGAGGGATGAAAAAAATGAACAAGACCGCGCCGACGAGCCGTGGAGACGGGGCCGCGCCGGAACGAGCATCGGCAGGGCCGTCCACGCAGTGCTCCAGACCGTCGACCTCACTTCCGGGAGTGGTCTTGACGATATCGCGAGAGCACAAGCTGCCGCCGAGGGCGTTCCTGGCCGTGCGACCGAGATAGCCAGACTCGTCCGACACGCACTGTCGAGCACCATCGTGAAACGCGCGCTGGATTCAAGGCGCTGGTGGCGTGAGGTGCCGGTCGCAGGACCGGTCGGCGACGGAATCGTCGAGGGCTTCATCGACCTGCTGTTCGAAGAGGACGATGGTTTTGTCATTATCGACTACAAGACTGACTCTCTCGGCTCCGACGACGAGATCCAACGCGCGATGCAGAAGTACCGACTGCAAGGTGGTGGATACGCCCTCGCCCTCGACAAGGCGATCGAGGCCCGTACCAAAGAAATCGTCTTCCTCTTTCTCGAACCCCAGCGCGAAGTTTCCATCGAAGATGTGCCTGCTGCGATGGCCGAAGCCGAGGTTGCGGCACTGAGCATCTTGGCAGATGCGTAGCCGAATCCCCTCACCTATCGCAGGGTTAGTCGATGTATTAGCGAAATACAATGCCCTCGGCTACACTGGTCACTGAACCAGACTCAAAAGTGCTCAGGGAAATGGCCCGACTCCGCTTCGTACATGCTGCTGACCTGCATCTCGACAGTCCCTTCACGGGCTTGAAGGCGGCTGCCCCTGAAAACGTCGCAAAAACTCTCTACGGTGCGACGTTCGCCGCGTACGAGAACATCATCGACCTCTGTATCTCCGAGCGAGTGGATGCGCTCCTTATCGCGGGCGACGTATACGACAGCGCCGACCGCAGCCTTCGTGCTCAGCGAAAGTTCGTCGACGGTCTCGAAAGGCTGCACGACGCCGGTATCCGCTCGTTCGTCTGTCATGGCAACCATGATCCTTTAAACGGCTGGGAGGCGAGGTTATCCTATCCATCGTCTTGTCACCGCTTCGGCCCGGAGTTTGAGGCGGTGCCCGTTTTCGAAGACGAACCCGGGCGAGCCGTCGTTCACGGCATCAGCTACCCGCAACGCGACGTGACCGAGAACCTTGTCCGCCGACTGGGGAAGGTCGAGGCCGGCCCGTTCTCCATCGGACTGCTGCATGCCAACGTCGACAACGACCCGAACCACCCCGCTTACGCGCCATGTACTCTCGATGACCTCGTGCAGGCGGGCGTCGACTACTGGGCACTCGGTCATGTCCACACACGACGCGTGCTGAACCAACAGGGGCCTACGGTCGTCTACCCCGGTAATCCGCAGGGCAGGCACCCGAACGAGACCGGCCCTAGGGGCGTCTATCTCGTAGATGTCGACGACTTCGGTCAGGTCAACCTGGATTTTCGACCAATGGACACTGTTCGATGGGAGCGGCTAAACGTAAATATCGTCGGCATGGATACTGAGCAAGACTTGCTTGACGACCTTCATCAGGTCATGGAGGACGCTATCGAAAGAGCGGAACAGCGCTCGATAGTAGTACGGATCACACTTTCAGGGCGCGGTACCTTACACAGTTTTCTACGTCGATCTGGCGCAATGGATAGTCTGCTGGAAGACATCAACGACAGGTGGGCCGAGCAATCGCCCTTTGCCTGGTGCGAGCGCATTGAGGATGAGACCGCATCGCCGTTCAACCGGCAAGAGCGCATCGAGGGATCTGACTTCGTCGCCGACTTGCTCCGTCTCTGCGATCAGTCGAAAACCGACCCGGAACTGCTAACTCAGCTTCGCGATAGCCTTTCCGACCTATATGACCACCGAACGTTCGCGCGTTACTTGAAGGACTCGGTTCCCAGCGACAACGACATGGCCGTCCTGATCGACGAAGCAGAGTCCATTGCGGTGAACCTGCTCGTCGAGGACGACCCTCAGTGAGGATACGCGACCTTCACATCGATGGTTTTGGGCACTTCGCCGACCGAACCGTCGGGCCCCTCGATTTGCCCATCACGGTATTCTACGGCCCAAACGAGGCTGGCAAAAGCACGTATCTTGAGTTTATTCGCACTGTCCTATTCGGGTTTCCGCAACGCCTCAGCAATCAGCACTACCCGGCCCTTTCCGGGGGTCGCCACGGCGGACGTATCACAATAGCCGACGATGCTGGAACACAGTATGCTGTTCAGCGGGCTCAAGGTCGCGGCACCGGGCCTGTGACGATAACGACTAGCGCCGGGGAGACTCTCGGCGACGACGTGCTCGCTCAAGTCTTGGGTCACCATAGCAAGGACGTTTTCCAGAGCATCTTCGCCTTCACCCTAGACGAACTCCAGAGCGACGATCTTCTGAAGGACACCAACGTCAATAGCCAGATATACAGCGCCGGTATGGGCGCAACAACCCTCCCCGCCGCCGTGAGAACGCTCAAGTCCGAAAAGGACGATTTGTTTCTCAGAGGCGGCAGCAAACACCAGATTGCCGAGGCCGCAAACAAGCTTCGTGACATTGAGTCCAGGCTTGCCATAGTAGCGAATAACGCTGCAGAGTACGGCACCCTGACAGCTCGTCTCGAACAGGTCGAAGTAGAGTTCCAAAAGCTGAACGACGGCCGTCGAGAGTATGAATCCCAGCTTGACCAGCAGCGGCGACTCGAAAGCGCCTGGGACGACTGGAATGACTTAGTCACGACCGAGCAACAGCTAACTGAGGTTCCCACTATTGACGACTTTCCCAACGACGGAGTCGCTCGGTTGGAGAGACTAGAAGAGCGAGTCAGGGCTGCCACGCGGGAATACGACCTCGCGGGCGAACGCGCGGCACAGGCCGAGGCCGCCATACGAACGCAAGTCGAGCACGAGGGTATCCTGAACCATACTGCGGACATCCGCCGTCTCGAACGGGGCCGTACCTCCTTCGACAACTCGGCCCACGACCTGCCAGAGCGCGTGGCCGAACTGACCGATCATCAGAGTTCGTTGGCCAGGACTCTCAAGGAGTTGGGACCGGGCTGGGACGAGGCCCACCTCGAAGGCTTCGACCTATCGATAGCCGTCCGCGAGGAGATATCCAAATACCAGAGCCAATTGCGTGAAGCAACAGGGGAGCTTTCCAGCCGTGAATCAGCCCTCACGCAAGCTGAGACCGCACTTGCAGAAGCCATCGAGGCGGAGGGCAAGGCCGAGCGAGAGGTCGAAACGACCCCGAAGCCCTCTCTCGATACCAATGAAATCAGGCAGAGACGAACGCTAGTCCGAACCGTTAGCCTGAAGCTCGGCCAGATAGACCGGATTCGACAGCGCGTCTCCGACCTGCGAACTCAGCTTGATGGCCTGACAAATTCTGCTGCACCCATCGGCCAGAAGGACAAAAGTAGGCTGGTCGCAGCCGTTAGTGCCGTCTTTGGAATCGGCCTCCTGGCTGGAGGTGCAATACTCGGCGGAACAGCGCTGCCCATCGGCGTGGTCGCAGGGTTGGCGCTCCTCAGCATCGCCGTGTACCTGTTCACGTCTGGACAGTCTACCGAAAGCGCCACAGCTACCGAATCTCCACTCGCCGCCCCTGTCCGTGAGTCGTTGGCGCGCGCAGAGGCCGAGCTAGCTGAGCTTCGGTCTGCCCTTGAACAGGAGGCCTCGCCCTTTGGTCTGGAGTCAATCGACGAGCAGGCTCTCATCGCCGCCGAAGATTCTTTAGATGTTGAGGAAGCTAAACTTCGCGATTGGACTCGTCTATCCGAGGTTCTTGACGGCGCGAAAGACTTGACAAAACAACGGACGAGCAGGAGAACCGAATCAAGAAACGCGGTCGATCTCGCAGGCCAGCAACTCGATGCCGTCCAAAGCGCGTGGCAAGAGTGGCTTCAAGCGCGCAACATACTGGACACATTCACCCCCGAGACCGTGGCCGAGCTACGCGGTCAGGTGGAGCTTGGACGCAGCCAGTTGGCCGACGTGCGAAGTTGGCGGCAGCGTATCGAGGCTATCGAGAAGGACGTTCGCGAGTACACTGCGATCGTCGAACCACTTGCGGTGGCCTTCGACGTCACGTTCGATGTGAACGACTATCGTACCGTCGCCGCTGCCGCCGACAGACTGGTGGAGTTGCACGAGCAGGTACAGCAGCTAGTGGGATTGCGGACGGACGCCGAGGCCGAGTTGGAGGACGCGGAGCACCAGTTGGAAGAGCGACGGACGCATCTCCAAGTAGCAGAGGAGGAGATGGGACAATTGCTCGAATCTGGAGGCTCCGACGACGCCGAACATTTCCGCAAACGGGCCGATCTCTACGGTCAGCGGACAGAACTCCTAATGCGACGGCGTGATGCGCTTGGCCGGTTGCAGCGTCTTAGTGGCCCAGGTGAACGTCTCGAATCGCTGCAAAAAACGCTTCACGAGACGGACATTCAAGCCATCCGTGACGATGCGCTCCGCGTCGAGGAAGAACGTGCTAGCGCCGACACCGCTATTCAAGAGTTGTCGACCGAGCGAGGTTCTCTCCAGCGAGAGCTGGCGCGGCTTGTCGACGAGGAAGAGTCATCTAAGCTCCGTATGGAGCGCAACCTGCTTCTCGAACAGATCCAGGCCCACGCTCGAGAATGGGTGAAGCGCGCCCTCGCTGAACGACTGATAGAAGAGGCGCGCAAAAAATTCGAGCGGGAACGGCAGCCGGGCGTCGTTCGTCATGCTGAAAAATTCTTCCGCGAGATCACCGACGGGCGATACCGGCAGGTGTACGCTCCCCTCGGCCAGCAGACAATCACCGTGACCGACGATGCCGGTCGTGCCAAGAAGCCGTCGCAGTTGAGCCGTGGCACCCGGGAGCAGTTATTTCTGTCCTTACGCTTCGGCCTGGTGCGAGAGTTGGGGGAGCGAACGGAGACCCTGCCCGTGGTCGTAGACGAGGTCCTCGTCAACTTCGACCCCGCACGGGCATTGCGGGCCGCTCGCGCCTTTGTGGAGTTGTCCGAAACCAATCAGGTGCTGGTCTTCACCTGTCACCCGACGACAGTCGAACTATTCCAAAACGCCGCGGTGAAATCAGGTGTCCAAGAGCCAGAAGTAATCGCAATTGGATAGGTCGGACGATACTCAGAAGTGGGTCGAGTGATTCCGAGCCTTACGCGACGCGGAGAACCCTCGGAAGCGACCGATGGGCCTTGATCTCGTCCTGGGGCAAGACGCCCAAGCACGTTCTACGCGACCTTGAGGAGCGGCGAATCCTGGTCATCCAAGCCGTCTTCAATCGCGTTGCCCGACGCCCGACGCTTCATTGACCTTGCTATGTGATGGGTATACCATTTAGCCACAGGACGCGTATGCGGAGGTCATGATATGCCGTTTGGAATTGGGCCGACCGAACTTATAATAGTACTGGTCATAGTGCTGATCGTCTTCGGGGTCGGTAGGCTGCCGGAGATTGGCGGCGCCATGGGCAAGGCTATTCGTGAGTTCCGTTCGTCACAGGCTGGTCAAGAAGATGGCACGGCCAACGCCGAGTTGGAGTCGAGCAGCAAGAAAGAGTAAGGTCAGCCGAACCGAATGCTGAAAGTCAAAGACCCCTGGCTCATGCGAGCCAGGGGTCTTTGACTTTCTAGAAGGCTTTGAAAGCGGTGGGTTCCTACCCCTCGGCGCCGGATACCCCCTCGGACACCTTATTCCGGCCCCGACCGCCGAACTTCGCGAGCCATATACCAATCTCATACATCACGACAATTGGTATGGCCACCAGTGCCTGGTTGATCGGGTCGAAGGTGGGAGTAATGATCGCGCCCATGACGAATGCAACGACCACCGCGTACTTGCGCTGCTTGGCAAGCCAATCACCTGTCACTACACCAATCTTTGAGAGGAAAAAGGTCACGATGGGCGTCTCGAACACCAAGCCCATCCAAAGGAGCAGCGTCAGCATCAAGCTCGTGTAGTTGCCGATGCGAATGTACGGTGTCGCGACATCGCTGCCGAATGTTAGGAGAAACCGTACCGCCGGTGGAAACAGCACCTGATGACCGAAGGCCGCTCCCGCAGCGAACGCCAGCACCGAGGCAGGGAGCAATAGGTACAGATACTTGCGCTCTTGTGGCGTCAGTCCGGGCGCGACGAACATGACAATCTGGTACAGCACGTACGGGAGCGAGAGGAACACCCCGGCAAGCATCGAGACTTTGAACGCGACGCCGATGAACTCCGTGAGCTCGGTGTAGATCGGTTTGTTGTTGGGTATCTGTGCGAAGCCTTTGGCTGGCTCCATCAGAACGGTTAGAATCTGCTCGTGAAACACGAAAGCCACGGCCGTCGTTATCACAACGGCCAACACTGACTTCGTGACTCGTCTCCGAAGCTCGTCGAGGTGCCGACCAATCGGCAGGTCATTGTCCCGCTTATCGTCTGCCATGCTGGAAGGTCCTAGTTCTTATCGCCCTTGTCAGCTTTCGGATTCACGGACTCCTGCTTGAACGATATCGGCCCGTCGTCGCCCGGGGTTTCTTCATCTTGATCCCGCTCTTCGCCTGTATCTTGGGACGCATCTGAACCCACTTCGACAGACGTGTTCGGTTTTTTGGAGTAGTCCGGCTCTTCCTCCAAGTTTATGGTCGTCTGTAACTCGTCGGTCATGCGACGAATTTCCCGAGACGCTTTGCCAAATAACTTTGCACCCTCCATCATTTTCTGCGGCCCGAGCAAAATGAAAGCGAGTAGCAGCACGACGAGAATTTCGAGCGGTCCCATCCCTACGATGTTCATGCGACAACCGCCTCACTGGGAAGACGAACAGGACAGTTGATTGGGCATCGTTCTGGCGCGCTCCAATCGTCCCGCAACGATACCTTTGTTCCTACTTCCTCAAGTAGCCTAGTGACTTCACATATTGGGAATCCGACGACGTTGAGGTAGCACCCATCTAGCCTCTCTGCAGGCGCGAAGCCTGGGTCTTGTATCGCGTAGCCTCCAGCCTTGTCGAACGGCTCGCCAGACGCGATGTAGGCCTCGGCTTCCGTGTCGGAGTAGTTGCGCATAAATACGTCACTGCTTTTGACCGACGAAGCCTTAGCCGTCGAGTCTGTTCGTATGACTGTAATACCAGTCAATACCCGATGGGCACGTCCGCGCAATTGAAAAAGCATCCACCGAGCGTCGGCGTCGTCAACGGGCTTTCCTAGAATTCGTCCGTTCAAAACGACCGCCGTGTCCGCGCCAATCACTATTGAGTCACTTCCAGCCGACTTGGCGACGTCCTGTGACTTGCTCAACGCCGTTTCCAAGACGTATGCGTCAGGAGCCTCACCGACTAGGGGTTCGCGCTCGTCGACAGTCGATGGAATCACCTCGATCGAGGCGTCGAAGGCTTGGATGAGTTCACGACGACGTTTTGAGCCGGACGCAAGCACGATTTTCGGTCGGTCGATCATGGGCATATTGTACCGCGTTTGATCGACGCGGTCGCGAGACGTGTGTTGACGCCCGCTCTGCGCGTGGCTACACTCGTGAGCACTCTTGTATGTAGGTTTTCGTTCGCTATGGTCATCGAAGGTATCGGGCGGATCGGCGTCATCGGCGCTGGACTCATGGGCCACACTATCGCGCTGAACTTCGCGGTCGGCGGCTATGATGTCGCCCTGACCGACACGACCGACGAAAATCTTCAGCGTGCTATGGAAAGTGTGGCCGCAACCCTCGGAGTGCTCGTAGAGCAGGGTCTTGTGGACAAGAAAAATGCTGCCGCGGTACCCGGTCGTATCCATACCAGCACATCTATGGCCAATGCGATGGCCGATGTAGGATTCGTCATCGAAGCGGTTTTCGAGGATCTCGACATCAAGCGGAAGGTGTTCGCGGACCTTGACCGCTACTGCCCACCTCACGCCGTCCTGACGAGCAACACGTCGTCATATATGACCAGCCAACTCGCGCCGTCGACTAATCGGCAAGACAAAGTCGTCGTCGCCAACTGGTGGAATCCCGCCCACCTGCTCCCGCTGGTTGAGGTCGTGCGAGGGCCTGAGACGAGTGACGAGACCATAGAGATCACAAAAAATGTCCTCGAAAGCATTGGAAAGAAGCCCGTTGTGCTGCAAAAAGAGTCTGTCGGCTTCATCGGCAACCGCATGCAGTTTGCGCTGCTACGCGAAGCAGTCTCGATTGTCGAAAATGGTATTGCGTCCGCGGAGGATGTCGACACAGTCGTCAAGACCAGCTTCGGGCGTCGCCTCGCCGTCGCGGGGCCACTGGAAGTATTCGACATCGCTGGTTGGGACACTATCTCCCACATCATCGACGAACTTTACCCCGATCTGGACACGAGCACCGAGAACTCGACCGTGATTACGAAGATGATCGAACGCGGTGATATGGGCGTGAAGTCGGGTCGAGGCTTCTACGAGTGGGACGACGAGGCGGTGGCAGCGCTTCGGCAGCGTATTACACATGCACTGGCGACCATCGACAGATTCTAAACAAATTACGTATTACGTAATAAGACTGAGGTAACCCATGATTCTCAAACTGCACCATACCGGATTCGTAGTTCACGACCGTGATACGTCCGTCGCCTTTTACCGCGATGTCGTGGGACTGAACGTCATCAGCGAGTATGAGCGCATCGGCCCGGGCATCGATCAGGTGATCGGCTACGAAAAGGCGCACCTCAAGTCTGCCATCCTCGATCTCGGCGGCGGCCACATTCTAGAGATCATCCAGTACCTGCGCCCCCCTTCGGACGGGCGACCAACCAACGAACGCAGCACCATCGGTTCAACGCACCTCGCCTTTCTGGTCGACGACATCCAGGCGGTTTACAAAAAGCTGTCGGAAGGCGGTGCGACTGTATTAAACCCTCCGGCAGAACTCGCGCCGGGCCGCACTGCCTGCTATCTGCAAGACCCCGACGGCAACTGGCTGGAACTCATGGAATTGAGCGAGTGATTTGCTGTAGAGGATAGCCATCGCTGAGTGCGGTGTCTCTCACCCCCACTCTAACTCTCCCCCGTCAAGGTGGAGAGAACTCGACCTACCGTCCCCACAGCGCACTCGCCTCATCAACGATGGCGATTGCGCGGGCGCGTTCTTCATCGGTCAGCGGCGACACATCTGATGCACCGGCGTTTTCCTCGATCTCGCTGGGATTAAGGGAGCCCGCGATCACGGACGTGACGCCGTGGGTGTCGAGGATGTAACGTAGGGCCGCCTGGGCCATTGAGCGCTTGCCTCCTTCGATGAGGAAGCGGAGTTCGCCGAATTTCTTGAAGGCAGCGGTTGTTTTCTCGCGGTTCTGGTAACCGTGGTACCGCAGGTCCATCGGGTCGAACTCCGGCGGGTTGTCGAACCACTGGCCAGACAGCACGCCTGACGCCAAAGGCGATGCGATCATAGTGCCAATATCGTTCTCGGCGGCGAAGCGCAGGGTTTCCTCTCCGCCGCGACTCACCATGTTGTAGCCGACGACCATCGCCGCCACTTCGCCGAGTGCCATCAGCTTGTGCAGGTCATCCGGCTTGTTAGCCGCTGTGTACGAGACTCCGGCGAAGCGTATCTTGCCCTCGTCCTTGAGCTTCATGAGCGTCTCCATCGCAGCAGGCACCGCGCCGGGATGCGGCAGCTTGTGGAGCAGATACACGTCAATGTAGTCGGACTGCAGGCGGCGCAAGCTGCCCTCACACGCCTCCGTGATGCGCTTGCGGGTGTGGTCGAGGTCGGCTTCGTCGGTGTAGAAGCCGCGCACCTTCGTCGAGATGACGAACTTCTCGCGGCGGCCCTTCACAGCCATGCCGATGACCGCCTCGCTGTGGCCGTCGCCGTATATTTCGGCGGTGTCGATGAGGTTGACGCCCAACTCCTCGGCGCGTCGTATCATCGCGACCGACTGCGAATCGTCCGCCCCCGACCAGCCTTCATCGGTGACCGGGTTTCGAGGGTCTCCAACAGGCCCGCCAACCAGCCCACCTAGCGGCCACCCGCCGATGCCCACGACGGATACGTCGAGCCCAGTGCTTCCGAGTTTTCTGTATTCCATGAAGGTTTTCCTCAGTTACTTCCCGCACAGGTAATTTGTGCTTGACGAATCACCTCGCCACACCAAGCGCCTCCTCGACCGTCTGCACGCTGCCGCTTACGTCGCCGCCGAGCCAGCGGTATTTGGTCGGGTACAGGGTGAGGGAGCGGTCTTCTAGCGGCAGCTTGATTGGTACGCTGCCTCGTAGTGCCGAGTGCTTGGCGGCGATGGCAACTTCGAGGGCCTGACGCAGGTCATGGCCTGAGATGACCATCTCGGTGCCGTGCTCGACGGCAGAGATGAAGGACAAGATAGAGTTCGCCAGATAGCCGTACTGCGGCCAGGCGAAGGGCGTGTACGCTCGGTCGACTCTGATGCGCGCGCCGGTAGCGTCGGTGCCCTGATAAATGATGGGCGGCTCTATGTGCTCCCAATGAATGAGCGAATCGGGGCTCCAGACAGTGACTCCGCCCGTCGGCGTTTTATTCCCGAACACCGACACCGGAACGCCGTTGCTCATCGTGAACATGCCGCTGACGATCAGGTCGTCGTCGCTATCTCCTTCCAGCAATTCCTGCGGCTGGGCCCAAGCAATGACCTCGGACACCTCCGCCTGGGTGAGGAGCCGCAGCACCGACACCTGCTGGCACCCGCCGCCAGATATCTCGCCGCCGCCCCAGTGGTGAATGCTCGCGCCGACCAGTTCACCGTAGTCGCCGTTATGTATCCAGCCCGCCGCCTCCTGAAGTTCAGCGGTTGCGCGCATCAGGTTGCCGCCGTGAAACACAACGCCGCGCTTTTCGCACACTGCGACCATCTCGTCAGCATCAGACAGCCGCGCCGCAATGGGTTTGTCGGACGACACGCCTCTCACACCAGCTTCCGCAGCCGCGATCACAGCGTCCTTGATGTACTTCCCCGGCAGGACTACCACTGCCAGGTCGGGCACGACGTCACGAAATAGCTCGTCGGCGTCCTTGTACAGGGCTTTCACGCCATACCGCTGGCCGACGGCCTTGCGGCGCTCGTCGTTATACTCGGCGATGGCAACGATCTCGGTGTTGTCGAAGTCAGAGTAGACATCGGCGTAACCCTGTCCCATCCGCCCACAGCCGATGATGGCAACTCGCAGTTTTTCCTTCGTCATGTTGTCAGTACCCTTTCTGCTTGTCGATCACGTTCAACAACGGTTCTTTATTGAGGAATCTTTCGAGATTTTGGCAGAATAGATTGACACTCCTGTCAAGTCGCTCCGGTGATCCGCCAGCGGTGTGTGGAGTGATTATCACGTTGTCCATGTGCCATAGCGGATGGTCGTCTAGGAGCGGCTCTCGTGGAGTTACATCGAGTCCTGCGCCACCAATCTGCCCCTGTTCGAGGGCTTCCAACAGCGCTTCCTCGTCCATAATGTCACCGCGAGTGACGTTGATGAGCATCGCGTGGTTGCGCATTTCGCGAAACGCCGCGCGGTCGAACATGCCCCGTGTCTCTCTGGTCGATGGTGCGCAAATCGCGACAACGTCCGACTCGGCGAGAAGCTCATGGAAGCGGTCCGTCGTCCAGACTTCCTCTATAAAGTCCGACACTTCGACCCGCTCGGGGTCAACGGCGATGACCTTCATCCCGAAGCCCTGGGCTCGGACCGCGAGTTCTCGACCAGTGCCGCCGAACCCGACGATGCCCATCGTTTTTCCGTTTAGCTCCCACGATATTTTACGAATAGACATACGCTGATCCCAATCTGGATTGCGTACGGCATGGGAGATGCCGCGTGTGAGTCCAAGCAGGAGCGCCATCGCATGATCGGCAAGGTGGGTTCCGACAAGCCCTTTAGCGCTCGTCAGGACAACGTCGCTTTCGACATATTCGGGGAACAATTGGGTGTCCGCCCCTGCGCTCAACAACTGCGACCAACGGAGGCGTGTTCCTCGCTCGAACATCGCGGGTGTTACGTCGCCGAACACTATATCGACATCCGGCATGGTTTCGAGAACTTCGCCGGGAGAATTGAGGCGCAAGACCTCGATATCCTCAGATACGGCTCGGATCTTTTCCACGTGGCGAGACTCCAGGGAGCCGTCCACGAGGACGTTCATGCGATTCATTTCCGCTCCTGAGTTGCCATCGCCTCGGCGTACCACTCCTCACCGTAGACCTCTTTCTTGTTCAACCAGCGCCCATCGTGGGGGCGGATTTGTAAGCTGCGGTCTTCAAGCGGAAGCTTGATTGGGGCGTGACCCTGCCGGTGCGACTCTCGGAACGCCATGCCGATTTCGAGTGCTTTACGAATGTTGTCGCCGCTCGTCCACGGCTCGCGTCCCTGTTCGAGGGCCTCGACAATCGCGTTGACACTGGCAGTCTGACGATAACCAGGAAGCCGACGCCCATCTTCGTCGAACGGATCGTCCGGGTCGGCTGCGTCGTCGAATGCACCGATAACTTCGTTGTCCGGCCAGTTCCTGGCGAACGGCTCTGCGTTTTCCGGGCGCAGCCACAGCCGAAAGGTCTTCCAGTCACTATAAAAAACACCTCGAGTGGTGTTGACCTCGATGCCGACCTTGCCGACCGCGTTCATGTGGACGAAGCCATCGATCCCGTTGGCGAATTTCACGGCACCGCCCATACCCTGGTCCTCGTCATCGAACGGGTCGCCCTTGACCCACCCGACGACCCATTCAACATCGGTGTCACCGGCCATCAGCCGCATAGCGCCGAGGCTCTGACATCCGCCGCCGGATATTTCGTTGTGAGGGTGGTAGACATTAATGCTCCGTACTTCGCCGACCTCGCCACTGTCGACCATGGCTTTGAACTGCCAAAATTGCGGGAGGTTTCGCCATGCGTCGCCGCACGCGAACGGGATGCCGCGCGACCTGCACTCCTCGACCATCTGGTCGGCCTCTGCCAGACTCGCGGATATAGGCTTTTCGCTGAAGATCGCCTTGACGCCAGTGCGAGCACACGCGATCACGACCTCTGGATTAACGCTGACTGGCAGAATCGGAGCGGCGATGTCGATTTGCTCTTTGGCAAGCATGTCGTTGTAGTCGTCGTACACAGCCGATATTCCGAAGCGCTTTTGAAATAATTCGAGGTTCGCGGGGTCAGGGTCTGCCGCCGCCACGATCTCACACCTGGGATGCAGTTCGTATCCTCTGGCGTGCTGGGTGCCTTTACGGCCCACTCCGATCATCGCGACCCGATGTTTTTCCGAGGTCATTTTCTTACTCCCTATTTCACTTCAACCAGCGACCGACCCGTGTCGGACAAAGGACTTGGTTGATCAACTTCCTCTCAGACCTTGACCGCCAGGGTCACAAAGGTCAGGCTGGCATCGCCAACGCTGCCTGTGACCTCCCAGCACCCTTCGCTGGGGAAAGTGATTCCCGATGGCACGAAGCCGGTGCTGAGACGGCCCTCAGTGTGCGATGCCATTTTGCCAGGTGAGTCCAACCTTCGACCTTCTATAGTTAGGGAATCCTCAATCAAGCTCCACCAAGGAAACTTCATGGACATAGAACCGTTTGAATTGACGTGACCGGGGCCGTCGGGCCTAAAGGTAACCGTTCCCTGGGGCCAGAGAGTCGTCCACACGCCGTCCTTCCCGTGATTGAAGTTGGCACCAGCAAACTTGACGGTTTCACCAGGCAGTGTCACCGGACATTCCCCTGAGATGTATTCAATTTCAGTCGGCACGATGGTTTCCTGAGGCGACTGGGAAGCGTCACCGCATCCGATCAACAGCGTCACAAACAGAAAACCGGCGATTTGCAGCGTATGTACTCTCATCGGTGCATTCCGCTCCTACTCTGTTACCAGCGCTAGCTTGGCTCTTCGTTCCCCCAGGGACGGGAGTCCACGCGCCGCGTTCGGTTCGTGACTGGAAGCTCGACTCGTGCGCCGCCGAGAGCGTCGGACTCGTGGATTGCAAAGCCGATCTCGGTCGCGCGGCGGGTGCCAGGAATGTCGCACGCGGTCTGGCCGCCGGTTCGCATGGCGTTTACAAGATCGCGGATGGTGGCGGGACCGCGCGGCCACGGCTCGGTCGGCTTGGGAAGCTCGATTTCCTGGGGTCGTCCATGCTTCTTGGTTTCGCCGTCCAATTCGTAGAGGAAGGCTTCTTCGGCCTCGTTCATCACGTCGATCCGGCCTTCGTCGCCGATTACCGTGAACGACCGCTTGCCACCCTCTGGTAGCACGGTCATGATCGCCCCGTTGTCGAGGCCAACCGAGGCGCGGCCTGTTGGGTCACCACGCCGAAAGTCGTCTTCGGGCAAATGGCTCATGTCGCTCAAGAGTCCGCTGACCCAGACTGGTTCTGGATCACCGACCAGATGGAGAGCGGTGTCATACCAATGGCATCCGTGATTGATGAGATCGGATACCGCGTAGGCGATGATATTCGTCACCTTGCCGACCGCTCCGTCTCGCACCATGTCACTGATCTTCATGTACGGCTCGCCCCAGCGTAGCTCGGTGCCGTAGGCGAAGGGTACTTTGGCGTCCTCGCACGCCTTGAATATCCGATCCCCTTCTTCGAGGGTCGTGACCAACGGCTTGTCGCAGACAATGCCCTTTACACCCGCGTTGACCGCCGCCACGATCTGGTCGGCGTGGTAGGTCTGACGAGTCGCGAGGCACAGGATGTCCGGTTTCACCTCGTCGAGCATCTTCTGATAGTTATCGTAAGGAGTGATGGTGCCCCAGGTGTCCTTCCACGTCGCGCAGAACTGCTCCCTGGTCTCTTGGCCGGCATCGTACGCGGCGACTACCTGAACATCCTCAACCGGTGCGAACGCCGAGCCCCAGTTGTGACCGCCGGGTGTAGTTTTAAGGCTGCGGTGAACTCCCGCAAATGCTACCCGCAATTTATCTGCCATGACTTCACTCCTAAGTTTCCTCTATTTCAATCAACCCTTTCGAGCAAATAGAACACCGGCCTGAACCCGTCCGAACAGCTTGTGATGTTCGTGCCCGGTTTGACCCCTACATGTTGCCGCCCCGTCCCAGGAGAACGACATATTTATGGATGTCTGTCCAGGCCCAGTCGCTGAACCCTTCGGGCATGTTGGTGCCATCGGACATGAACTCCTGGCCCTCCTCGAAGGAGTGACAGCAGCCTTCGGGCTTCCACTCCACACCCTCTGTGTACTTGTCTACCCAGTCCTGATTGAACGTCTTTTTCAGGACGGTTATTCGTACGGGCTTGGCTGCGTGCATTGTTTGGGCCTCCTGTCGAACGGGGGTCGGCACGGGGGCACGACCCCTACGATGAGTGTTAAGCCGTTCGCCGCTTGGACGATCTCGCTATAGTCATCTGTCGATTCCGTTGTTTGCGATCACGTCGCGGTACCAGTGGCCGCTCTTTTTGATCGTGCGCTTCTGGGTTTCGAAGTCGCAGTGTACCAGACCGAATGGTCGAGAATAGCCGAAGGCCCATTCGAAGTTATCGATGAAGGTCCAGACGAAATAGCCACGTAGGTCGACGCCGTCCTGAATCGCTCGATGCGACGCCGCGAAATGCGTCCTGAGATACTTCAGACGGCTGTCGTCAGCGATCTCGCCTCCGTCGTCGAATCGGTCTTCGAAGGACGCCCCGCTCTCCGTCACGTACAGAGGCAAGTCCCCATAGTTGTCTCGAACCCAGGTGAGTGCCTCGCGGAGACCGTCGGGATAGACCTCCCAGCCCATCAGGGTATGCTCGCCAGACTGCTTGACCTGCTCCGCATCCACGACGCCCACACCTGGCTTGTGGGCGGTCACTTGACGTGTGTAGTAGTTGACACCGAGGAAGTCGATGGGCGAGTGGGTTTCCTCCAGGTCACCTTCACGAATATCCGGCCATGCCTCGCCGAACCACTCAGACAGAACCTCAGGATAGCTCCCTCTGAAGATGGGATCGAGGTATGCGCGGTTGAGGAACGCATCGTTCCGGTCGGCGGCTGCAATGTCCTCGTCGGAGTCGGTGGCTGGATGCTGCGGAGTGATATTGACGGTGATACCGATCTGCCCGTCACCACCGACGGCACGGTAGATTTGCACTGCCCTACCGTGCGCTCGCATGAGGTTGTGGGTGACGCGCAAGGCCGCCCAGTAGTCGTTGAGGCCGGGGGCCTGTGCGCCGTCGAGGTGGCCGCGCTTCGATACGACACTTGGCTCGTTAAGCGTAATCCAGTTCTTCACGCGGTCGCCGAAGCGAGCGTACAACGTCGTCGCGTACTCGCCGAACCAGTCGACTACTTCTCTATTTGCCCACCCACCACGGTCTTGCAGATCGCCTGGCAAGTCCCAGTGGTAGATCGTGACGAATGGGATGATGTCGGCTTCAAGAAGGGTGTCGATCAGCCGCTCGTAGAAATCGAGCCCGGCCTGGTTGATGCGGCCCGTGCCTGTGGGGTATATGCGCGGCCAGGCGATGGACATGCGGTACGCCTTCAGGCCCAGGTCCTTCATCAAGGAAATATCATCGGGATAGCGGTTGTAGTGGTCGTTAGCGACGTCACCGTTTTCGCGGTTGTACGTCGTGCCGGGCGTGTGCGAGAAGCGATGCCATATCGAATCTCCCGCCCCATCGGCGAGCGGCGAACCCTCAATCTGATACGAAGCGGTGGCAGCGCCCCACATAAAGTTTTTTGGAAAGGTGAACAATGTGTCATTACCTCAAGATTATTATGTGTTGCGTACTGCGTACTTTCTCACGGTGATGCGGATTTCGTCCAGCCAACCGACGCTTTGCAGGAGTAGAGCGAATGCGGTACAGTTGCCCATCATTCAACCTCATCCCGGCGAGATAGACTCAGTGTGAGGCCAACTGGAGAGAAAATGACAGCAGCAAAGTACAAGGCAGCAATCATCGGGACGGGCCGAATGGGCGGCCTGATGGAGGACGAGCAGCCGTATTCGAACGCTTACACGAAGCCGTATAGCCACTTTATGGCGTATACGGTGACGCCGGAGACCGAGGTCGTGGCCGTCGCGAATCGGGGAGCGCCCCGGCTGGACCGCTTCATGAAGCGGTTCGATGTTGGCAACGGCTACCTCGACTACCGCGAGATGATCTTGAAGGAGAAGCCGGACATCGTGAGCGTTACTACGCCGTCGTTCGCCCGCGCCGAGCCGATAATTTTCGCCGCCGAAAACGGGGTGAAAGGTATCTACGCAGAAAAGGGACTATGCGCTTCGCTGGAAGAGGCCGACCGCATCACTGCCGCAGTCAAGGCGAACAACGTCGCGTTCAACTGGGGCGCATCGAGGCGGCACCACAGCTCTTACAGGCAGATGGCCGAGGCCATCGCGAACGGCGATATCGGCGAGCCGCGTTTCGTCGTCAGCTATCAGCTCACCGACCTTATCAAGCACCATCCACATACTCTCGACACAGCATCGATGCTGATCGGCGACCCCAAGGCCGTGTGGCTCGAAGGTCGGCTGGTCGAGCCTGACAGTAATCTGGACAATTCCGTAGGACGCCTGGGTCCCCGCGATGGTAAGACCAACGAGCGAATAGGGCGACTCAAATCGCCGACCTACGACCCTGACGGTCACCGTTTTGTCCCCCAGGAGGGTCAAGAGATTGGCGATCCGATGGTCGACTTCTTCCGTGTCGGCTACGAGAACGGCGTGCAGGGGATGTTCATCCCATCGGGCGGCGGCTGGAGCATCGAGGTGCGCGGTACAGAGGGTCACGCCTACGCATGGGAGCACCAGGGCGTCTATCGCATCCGAAAGGGTGCCGGCAAGAGCCCGACTGTCGAGGAACGGGAGATCACCCCGACTGGGTATAGCCCAACGGTCAACACCGTCCGCGATATCGTCAACGAGCTCGAAACGGGCGAGCGCACCAAGGGCAACATCGACGTGACCATGCAGATCGTCGAGCCGGAGTTCGCCATTGCCTACTCCTCTTTGCAGGACGGACGCGGCGTGTCCATCCCTGTCGAGGACAGGAAGCTGCACATTCCCGGAGGGTAAAACGGCGGCAGCGAAGGTAAGTTGAACGACATTAAGACACCGAACGTCCTCGTCTTGGGCGGCATCAACATGGGCCTGATCACGAAGGCGGCCCGTGCACCCGGCCCCGGCGAGACTCTGCGCGGCGAACGTTTCTACACCTCGCCTGGCGGCAAGGGTGCAACTCAGGCCGTTGCCGCCGCTCGGATGGGCGCCAACGTTCGGATGGTCGGCAGGGTCGGGAACGACCTGTTCGGGCCGGTGCTGCTGGATGCCTTGCGGTCAAATGGTGTCGATGTACAGGGCGTCGCGGTCGACCCCGATCACGCCTCCGGTGCCGGAGTCATAGTCGTCGACGATACGGGCCAAAATCGAGTCCTGGCGACGTACGGGGCGAACCTTCAGTGTGACGAGACGCAGTTGGCACAGGTTGAGGCGTCGCTCGATTGGGCCGACGTGCTGATGCTACAAATGGAGATACCCTTCGAAGTGTCGCTTGCCGCCGCAGCGCTCGCGAGGAATCGCGATGTACTCGTGCTTCACGATCCCGCTCCTCCGTCGCAAATCTCGTTGGACGCCTACGCAGACATCGATATCATCACACCGAACCAGGCCGAGGCGGAGTTCCACACCGGTGTCGAAGTCGATGACCCCGACTCAGCGAAACGGGCGGCAGAGATTTTCCGAAGTCGCGGAGTCCGAGTCGCCATCGTGAAGATCGGTGACCACGGTGTGTACTACTCATCGAACAACGACAGTGGGTTCATTCCAGCATTCAGCGTCGAGGCGGTAGATACCACATCAGCTGGCGATGCCTTTGGCGGCGCGCTGGCGGTCGCCCTGGCCGAGGGACGTTCGTTAAACGACGCGGTACGATTCGGGGCTGCTGCGGGAGCGCTCGCCGTAACACGCCCCGGCGTCCAGGACTCCATCCCAAGCCGGTCTGAAGTCGAAGACTTGTTGACAAGGCAGGGTAATTGAATCTTTGTCTTACGTTCGTACTGAGCACGTCGAAGTATGAAGAGGGGTGACTGATCGCCAGCTAGCAAACCTTGTTGCTCGGCACTCGCACTTCGACGGGCTCAGTGCGAACGGGTGTGTGGACTGCGTGACCATAGATTTAGGTATGATTGCTCTGGCTGACAGGGCGTGCTTCCCCAAAACCGTCGTGACTCGGCTATAATTCGCGACTAACAAACGCACGACTGGAAAAGGCTATGACGACAAAGATCGCGATTCTCGGCTCGGACAATAGTCATGCCGAGCGATTCCCGGAAATCCTGAACGTCAAAAGTCACCCCGACTACTGGGCAGACAGCGATGCGACCGTCCATTCCATTTGGGGTGAGGACGACGAGCGTACTGGTGAGGTAGCCGAGAAGGTATCGATACCAAACATCGCGTCGAGTCCCGAAGAGGCCGTTGCCGACAGCGATCTCGTTTTTGTCATCACGCGGCACGGTGGACTGCACCTCGATCTTGCCCGCATCGCAATCGACGCGGGCAAGCCGGTCTTCGTGGACAAACCCTTCACGGTCACGCCCGATGACGCCCGGCAACTCGTCGCTCTGGTCGAACAGGCGGGGGTGCCGATGGTGTCATTCTCCACGCTGCGTTACGGCTCCGATACCGTCGCATTCGAACAGCGCATGAGAGAAGTCAAGCCTGTGCGATATGCCAGCTACACGGGCCCGGCGTCGCGGCAAAACGAGCACGGCGGCCTGATCTTCTACTCGATTCACACCGTCGAACTGATGCTGCAGCTGCACGGCATCGGAGTGAACTCGGTGTATGCCATCGAGCGCCCCGCTGGGGTAGAAAAATCGAACATCACGGCGACATGCTCTTATGACGACGGCACCCTCGTGACGCTGGCCTTCATCGGCGACGGAGCATACCACTTCCACAAGCGCGCGGTTGGCGTCGAGGGCATCGTCGATAGTACCGAGGACGAGCGAGACCTCTCCGCCGACGCGTCTTCGTTCGGCAGGGCAGTCGGTGAGTCGGCAAGCAAGCCCTCAACGACAATGTCTCGTGGCATGGCCGCCGACCACTACCCCAACGGCGTACGGGAGGCCGTTCGAGTCCTACGGGGTGAGAAAAAGAGCGATATCTCAAACGAGCAAATGATACGAACGATTCAGGTTTGCGCCGCTATCGAGGAGAGCCTGAATTCCGGCAATTGGATAAACCCGTCTGAGCTTTGAATAGGAGAGAGACATGGAACATCTCATTATCCACAAAGGCACCGATTTTCACAGTGCGTTCCCTGAGGTCATTCGCCTGCAAAACGGCGACCTGCTGACGGTTTTTCGGCAGGCTCCCGTCCGCCCTCCTAACGAGCACGAGGCGCTGCGGAACTCGGTTTACGTCCACCATCATCAAGATCCTGGCTCGCGAACGGCCATCATGCGATCAACCGACGACGGCGAGACATGGGACCCGGCGAGCCACACCATCGTAGACACCGGCGGCGATCAGGACCTGAACCTCGCGATGATCGCACAGGCCTCGTCCGGTCAGGTGATCGTCAATAACATGCGCCTCTTTACTCATTGGACGGACGAGCAGGCGGCCGAGGTTGCCAGTGAGAAATGGGTGTTGGATGAAAGGCCGGGGCGCAACTTCGGACGCATGGTGTGGGATAGCCTGTACCTGTATCGCTCAGACGACAACGGCCACACGTTTGGGCCCGCCGAGCCCTTCAGCATCGACTCGATGACCTATTGGTCACACACTGGCAAGACCGGCGTGGTCGAGCTGCCCGACGGCACCTGGCTGCTGCCGTTTCATGCGATGAGCACTCCGGACGAAAAGGGCCGAGTGTACATCGCGCGGTCGTACGACCAAGGGAAGACTTGGGGCCAACCCTCGACCGTCGCCAACGACCCCGACGCGGAGATCAGCTTCGGCGAACCGCCGTTACTGCGTCTTGCGAACGGCAGGCTGCTTACCATGATGCGGACTGGCGGCAGCGACAGCTATATGTACCAGGCGTACTCTACTGACGATGGCTGGACGTGGCGCGGCCTCAAGAAGAGTCCCATCTGGGGATACCCGTGCAACTTAATCGAGCTCGATAGCGGTCGAATACTATGCACATATGGCTACCGGCAAGAACCGTTCGGCGTCCGAGCCGCCTTCAGCGACGACCAGGGCGAGACCTGGGATATGGACAACGAGGTCATCATCCGCGACGACGGCATCCACGTCGATCTTGGTTACCCGTCGTCCATCCAGAAGAAGGACGGGCGCATCCTCTCGACCTACTATTTCCACGGCGAGGACGGTATCCGCTACATCGGCGGCAGTATCTGGTCGGAGAGCGATATTTTTGGATAGGAACGCCAGGTTACGATGACGGCAATTGACTTTTCGCGCTCGTACATGCGTTGGGTTAGCACGGGTAACAGCGTCCGCATCATGATCGACGCCGCTTGTACGCTGATCGACGACGAGACGAACGAGTCGCACACGTACTACCTGATCGCGCCGTGCCGTGGCGAGGAGACCCACGCCGACGGCAACCTCATCAAAGACCCGGGCTACGAGTTCTGCGGGGTGTGGGGCGAGAACGAGGTGATGATTACCCGATGGCACTGGGCCAGCGAGCGGGACAACCGGCAGCATAAGCCGAAGGGCGACATACTCGACATCCGAAGCTTTGCGGAGACACGCAGCCTCGCTGACAACGGGGCGGTCTACGCCGCGACAATGGAGTCCTCGGAGCCGCTCAATCTCCCGCACGACGCTGCACGACAACAAGCGCGGAGTCACCGCCGTGCTTGAATACCCGATCAGGACAATGAACGTTGTCAAGGAGCCGGTGACGCGCTTTAAGGTGGACACCGGGCCGTTGATAATTCCCGACTTTACACGCGACGCCGAGCACCCCGTCGAGCAGTTCGAGATGGCGTACGTCGTCTACAACCGGTTCGATGAAGCGGAGTTCACGCTGAGAAAGCCCGTGGATATCGGCGGCGCGATGACGACCGACTACTCGGAGATTCGGATATTACCTGCGAAGAACGAGGTCTTGCTGGCCGTGTGAGACCACACCTGACGAAGGCGGTTTGTCAGCGAGACGGTACGGCGCGGGACTCGATTTCGTCCAGGGTCATCTCTAATCCGAAGCCAGGAGCATCGCTGGGGACAAGATAGCCGTTCTTCGGTACCGACATCCCCGGCGTGGAGTGGGTACCTTCCGCGAGTGGGACGCCCAGTGGAGTCCCCACAAAGCACTCACCCCAGGGGACGTTCGGCATCGCGTAAGAAACGTGCTGACCATACGAATCATTCATCCCGCCGTGCGGAATGACGGCTATTCCGGCAGCCTCAGCGATGTGACAAATCTTGACCGTTGCGGTCACGCCACCGACCCAGCGCACATCGGGTTGAAGATAGTCCACTACTCTGTTGGTTGCCGCCTGAAGGAACGGAAGCGGTGTGTACCAGTGCTCACCGGTGGCAAGAGTCTGCCACGGAAGCCGCTTACGTAATTCGGCGAACCCCTGAAAGTCCTCGGGCATCAGGCAGTCTTCCAGCCACTTGAGCTTGTAAGGACGCAGACGTTCAGCCAGGCGTACGGCAAACTCCACGTCGAAGGCCATCCAGCAGTCCAGCATCAGTTCGACACTTGGCCCGATCAACTCCCTCGTTCGGGCGACCAACTCCTCGTTCTGATCGAGAGCTTGCAGTCCGTCGGCTGGTCCATACGGGAAGGCTAGTTTGGTCGCCTGAAATCCAAGCTCCATGTGCCAGTCGGTATCGTTCCCTGTCGCATAGCAAAATATCTCGTCGCGTGCTGGACCGCCCAGCAGTTCGTAGACCGGTCTCTGTAACATCTTGCCTTTGAGATCCCATAGCGCGAGATCGACTGCACTTATCGCGTAGCTCGCCAGACCTGCAGAACTGTATGGTGATGCAAGCCTGAACATCATGTCCCAGAGCTTTTCCGTAGCCATGCAGTCCTCGTCAAGCAGCATCGGCGCGAGGTGATCGTTGATGATGCTAGCGACCGGCGCGCCGTGAGTCGTCATGCCGAGGCCCCAAGTTCCGTCCTCTGCGGTGACGATGCACGCCACCTCACCCCAAGGAGGCCGCCATTGGTTTCGGTGGGCCTTGTACTTCGGATAGCGGGACATCGGATTCGCAACTTCTGCGGTCTCGAACCACGAGGGCCTGCGGGCCTGCGTCAAGTAGGCAGGCGGCGGCGTGCTTATCGGTACAGCCTTGATGTCTTTTATCTTCATGTGGAGCGCTCCATGAGAATACTGCCGTCGGGTCAGGGTCACACAGATTATAGTCAGTGAGCTCGATACAGCCAACGGGTTAGTTCAAGGCCACCCTCAATCTAGCCCTTTCCCTTGAAGGGCGAGGGGATAAGAAGAATAAGAATCACATCTCGTCGGGGGCGTTCATGCCCATGAGAGAAAGGCAGCGGGCGAGAACGACCTTCGTGCCCTCGACGAGCTTCAAGCGAGCTCTCGTTATCTCGGCGTCGGCAGGGTCGCTGGAAACGACACGGCACTGATGATAGAAATTGTGAAACTCGGTTGCAAGCTCCATCGAGTAGTAAGTCAAGTGATGGGGTTCGAGGCTTCGCGCCATCATCGAGACGAGATCTGGCAACTGGAGCATCTTTCGTATCACCGATAGCTCAGCCTCATGGCTGAGGAGCGCCACGTCTCCTTCGCTGAAGTCGATGCCCCGCTCTTTGGCCAAACGTAAAATACTCGCCATGCGCGCGTGGGCGTATTGAATGTAGTACACCGGGTTTTTCTCCGACTGCTCCTTGGCCAGGTCGATATCGAACTCCATCTGACTGTCCGGAGACCGTTGTAGAAAGAAGAACCGGCAAGCGTCTGAACCGACCTCCTCGACCAGTTCACGCAGCGTGATGATGTCGCCCGCGCGTTTAGAGAGCCGCACAACCTCACCGCCCCTCTTCAAGGTGACAAGTTGATATAGGAGCAGGACGAGGTTTTCACGGTCGACGTCGAGCACATCGGCCAGCGCTTTCATGAAGGGCACTTGACCTTGATGGTCCGCACCCCAGATGTTGATCACGCGGTCGAAGCCGCGAACCCGAAACTTGTTGTAGTGATAGGCAACGTCCGATGCAAAGTAGGTTGATAGGCCGTTGCTCCGAACAAGCACTTTATCCTCGTCGTCGCCCAGCTTGGTTGCGGCAAACCACTTCGCGCCGTCACGCTCGATGAGCAGACCTTTTTCGTCGAGCATCGCCATGGCAGTATCGAATTGGCCGGTATCAAACAGACTGCGTTCGCTGAACCACTCGTCATACCCGACCTGCAGGTCGCTCATGTCTGTGCGGATAGCGTCAACCATGCGGTTCATGCCAATCTCACCAATCTCGCGAGTTGCTTGTTCTTCATCGATATCGAGAAACTTGCCGTCAAACTCGTTTTTAAGTTGGCTTGCAAGATCGACCATGTAATCGCCCTGATAGCCGTCCGCAGGCACCTCAGCTTCGCGACCTGACGCTTGGAGGTAGCGCGCGTAAACGCTCTGGTTGAACTTGTCCATCTGGTTGCCAGCGTCGTTAATATAGTATTCGCGCTGCACCTCATACCCTGCCGCATCGAGGACGCTGGCAAGTGCGCTGCCGAAGACCGCGCCACGGGCATGCCCGACGTGAATCGGCCCAGTCGGGTTGACGCTTACGAACTCGACCTGAACACGAGTTCCCTTTCCATCGTCGACAGCACCGAAGGAGTCGCCGGTCCGACGAATTACTTCTACTTGCTCCGCCAGCCAAGTCGGGCTAAGTGACAGATTCACGAAGCCGGGTCGGGCTGCTGTGGCGCTCGCGATAATGTCGTCGGTAGCGACCGATGACGCGATCGCCTCGGCGATGTCGAACGGGTTTTTCCGCATGACCCGGGCGAGCTTCATCGGCGTAGACGAGGCGAAGTCACCGTGCTCTTCGTTCTGAGGACGCTCAACGATCACCTCATCGACCTCGACATCCGGCAGTTCGCCTTCTGCCTGAGCTTTCTTCAGTGCATCAGTCAGTAGCTGGCGAACTTGGTCGGTGAGGGTCATGTTGAGATCGCTCGCGCGGGGTTATTTGAGAGATACCAAAATAGCAGATGCGACCCATACACGCCAGTATTACGCCGCTAACATCCCGGTGGATAGCTTCTTGTAGAGACGAGATCACCAGACGCGTCCAAGAGTCCGGCAGTGTCAGGATCGGAGTTGCTCCAGATAGCGGAACCACGTTCGAAGCTCAGCCCGCCCGACTCCAGGTGCACTTCGTTTGTGAAGACCCTGATGCGTCCGCTTGGCGGAACAACAATCGACGGAGATATGAAGGTTGGGCCGTCATCGGATACGTCCGTGAGATGCCACCCTGTGAGGTCTTGGCTTGAGGTACCTTGGTTGACAATCTCGACGTACTCGTCCGGTTCCTGCCGCGACGCGACGCCGTCGAAGAAAATGCAGACAATGACCACGCTGGAAGAAGCTGAGGTTGTTGGACTAGGCGTGACCGTCGGCGCAGGTGTCGCGGTTCGTGCTGGCGTCGGTGTCTTCGTAGGCGTGGGCGTCGGACTTGGTTTGGGCGTCGGTTGAAGCGGAGCACGCCATCCTGCTGCGATAGCATCCGTCACGGCACAGAACCAGCGCTCCCCTGCGTCGAGCTCGATGATCGTGCGAGAGTAATACGAGCTGTCAGGTGTGTGATATATCTTCTCGCCGCCGCTGCCGATGTTCCCTTTGATGACAGCCTCAGTCGTTCCTGAGTAGTCGCAGGTCACTGGGGAGGAAGTCGGAAGTGGAGTCCGGGTCGGAGGCGTCGTCACGGTCGGCACTGCCGTCGCGGTGGACGTTCCAGTTGGGGTAAGCGTAGCAGTCTGGGTCGGTATCAGGGTTGGACTGTGAGTCGGAGTTGGCGTAGAAGTCGGCGTGGCCGTCCACGACGGTGCAGGCATGGGAGTCGCGGTGTTGGTAGGAGTTGACTCTGCCTGGGCTAGGACGACTACATCTGGCGAGACCGTTGCGCTCGGCTCGAGTGTAGTTGAGTGAGTCAGTGTTATTGTCACAGTGAATACCGGCGTCTCTGTCAGTACGGGAGTTGGATGTGTTGTGGCCGTAGAGGCCAAGGGAGCCGGTGTTCGGGTCAAAGTAGGCGTGCGTGTCGGCACTTGAGTTGTCGTTGCAGACAGCGTGGTTACAGGGTGTGGAGTCGGCGGCACCACCTCGTTTGGCAGCGGAGCTGGACTCAACGGTGTGACTATGAGAGTTGCCGTCGCTGACGGGGCAAAGTCGGGGGTCGGAGGAGCAGCGGCCGAGAGGTCAATCGCTTGGTCGGAAATCTCGGATTCGTTCTGCGAAGTACATACCGTCAGAATATTGACGAAAACTAACGATATCGCCACAAGCTGGACTGCGGTTGCCTTCTGAGTGCTCATCCGGCCATCCGTCGGGTTCCCTACACCGTCACATGTACCTTCTTATCGATATCGTCGACGACCTTGCCAACAACAGCCTGTGTTGGCACTCCGTGACGTTTGAGCGCACCGAGCAACGCGTCCAGTCGCTCTTGTGGCACAGCGATCAGTAGGCCCCCGGATGTCTGGGCGTCGCAGAGCAGCAGTTTTTCGATATCGCCGATCTTGTCTCCCCACTCAACCAGTCCCTCGGCGGATTTCAAGTTACGTTTTGTCCCACCAGGAGCCAGGCCATCTGCGACAAGCTTCTCCACTCCATTGAGCAATGGCACAGCGCCGAACGAGAGCTCCGCGCCAACCTTACTAGCGTTCAGCATACCCAGAAGGTGCCCGATTAGGCCGAATCCCGTCACGTCGACGCAGGCGTTCACTCCGACCTCTACCATCGCCTCCGATGCGGCGCGGTTGAGTGTACTCATTATTTCCACCGCGTTACTCAAAACATCGCCGGTCACCCGCTCTTGTTTACCCGCCGTCGCGATGATGCCGGTGCCGATAGGTTTCGTAAGCACGAGCACGTCGCCGGGCCTCGCGCCTGCGTTGGTAATCTGCTTGCCAGGCTCAACGGTTCCCGTTACAGCCATGCCGTACTTGGGCTCGGCGTCGTCTATCGTATGTCCTCCAACGATGAGGACTCCTGCCTCCTGAGCCTTTGCCGCACCGCCAAGCAGGACTCGTCCGAGTATTTCCTTCGGCAATTCCACCGGGAACCCCACGATGTTTAAGGCGAGCAGCGGCTTGCCGCCCATCGCATACACATCGCTGAACGCGTTAGCTGCGGCGATTGCCCCATACGAGAATGCGTCGTCGACGACCGGCGGGAAGAAATCCACCGTTTGGATGAGCGCAACGTCATCGTTCATCTTGTAAACGGCAGCATCGTCTGCGGTGTCGGAGCCGACGAGCAGATTCGGGTGGGTTACTGGTGGAAGCTGACGCAGTACCTGCGCCAGGTCGCTTGGACTGAACTTACCGGCTCAACCAGAGCAGTGTGCCAGCGTGGTCAGCCGAAGCTCGTCATGGGTGTGTGCCACCGTTACCTCCTTCTGGGAATGTCACGACTATACCATAGCGAAATAGCTGCCGCCCCTATTTGAACAACCGCGCTCACGCCGCGTAGAATAGTTGGATATGTCCAGATTGAGGAGGCCCAGTATCGACTCTCGCATGACATTTCATCCAGCAGACGTTGCTCGACGACTCCAACATTTTGGAATCCTGATTATTCTAAGTATCGGTCTTATTGGCCTGACCGCCGCCTGTTTCGGGCCATCAGAGGAAGAGCAGGCGCGAGAGCATTACGACCGTGCGCAGCGCTTCCACGAGCAGGGCAGCATTCAGAGGGCCGCCGAGGAGTACGGGATGGCAATTCGGCTGGACCGCACCTTCGCCGACGCCTACATCGGGCAAAGCAGTGTGTTCCTGGAAGCTGGCAATAACCTGAACGCACTGGCGAGCGTGAATCGGGCGATTCAGATTGATCAGAACCTGGTCGAGGCTCATAACTTACGGGGTCTCGTTTACAGGGCGATGAATGAGAGCGAGCCCGCGATACTCAGCTTCACGCAGGCCCTTCAAATCGACTCCGAGTTCTCAGAGGCCTACTACAACAGAGCACGCGTGAATTTCGACAACGAAAACATTGAGGCGGCACTCGAAGACCTGTCTGCTGTGATCGATTTGAAGCCCTTCGAAGCCCGCTATCTCATGGAACGCGCTCGAATCTACATTTCCCTCGATGATCGCGCCAAGGCGTTGCGAGACTTGGAGCGCGTCCTCGAAGTGACCCAAGACGAAGAGCTTACGTCGACCGCCCGGAACATTATCGCCGCCATTCGCCAGGGCTCTTAACGAGTACCGACACTCGGAGTCCTTCGGGTTTGGTCTTGATCGCGCCTCGGCAGCCTTTGAATCTAGCCCGTGCGACCCGTATAGTTCACTTTCTACACGTTGTCGAAAGGACGTACACCCCGCTTGGCAGAGGACGCGAGAGGCATCCCATTTGCACGTGAGCTAGACAGAGGCAATATTCTGTGGCTCACGCTCATGTCGCTTTCTCTTTTCATTGTCCTTTTGCCAATTTCCAGCTACGTGGCGGCGCTCTCGTCGATCAAATCGGAGCTTGGCCTGAACAACGCGGGGGCTGGCGCACTATTTTCGGCGTATCTGGCGGGATATGCCGTCTCCGCGCTGTTCGTTGTACCATTGACCGACCGATTTGGCCCAAAGCGCATCATCTACATATCGGGTGTCCTGTCGGTCGTCGCGCACTTACTGTTTCCTTTGATGACCCACAACGTCGCGGTCGGTCTGGTGCTTCGGGCGCTGGCGGGCGTCGGCTTCCTGGGAATTTACATGCCCGGCCTTCGTATCGTATCCGAAAAATTCTCAGCCAGCGGGCGGGGAATGGCTATTGGGCTGTTCGTGACAGCCCAATACGCGTCTCACAGTGGTTCGCTGGCTATCACCGGCGGGCTTATGTCGACGATGGCATGGCGCGACGCCTATGCGGTCGTCGCTGTGCTATCGGCGATCAGCGTCCCCATGATGTTTCTGCTGCTGCGGTCTTATTCCGAGACCCGTCATCCAAGCTCTAGCGGGAGACTTGACCCTACAGTCCTGAAAAGCGCCCCGGTTCGCTATGTCATTCTGGGCTATTCCATCCACGCACTAAACCTGTACGCCATTCGAGTTTGGCTGCCAGTATTCCTTGCGTCGGCGCTCGTAGCCAGGGGAGTTGCCGAAGGACAGGCCATCGTCACAGCGGCGGGCGTTGGTGGGCTGGCTCTTGCCTTCGGGGCGGCGGGGCCTTTTATGGGAGGGTTGATCTCGGATCGGCTGGGACGGACGACCGCCGCGTCGCTGATACTAACCCTGTCGGCTCTATGCGCCATCGGCTTCGCGTGGATAGGCCACTGGCCCTGGGGATTGATCGTGGCCGCCAGCGTTGTGTTCGGATGGGCCGCATCGGCAGACTCTGCAATCTACCAGACCGGCATCACCGAGGTATCGGACAAATCGCGCCTCGGCTCGACGATGGCGCTCCAGGCGTCGCTGGGTCTACTTGGCGGCGTCATCGGCCCGATATTGTTCGGGGGCATTCTCGACCTTTCGTCGAACAACTATGAGTGGGTATTTGCTTTCACGGCCCTGGGCATCCTTGCCGTGGTCGCGATAATCGGCCTTCGCAGGCTCCGATCATTACCCAACTCTGGTCTGCTTGCCAGCGGAAAAGGATGATCGGTATGAATCATGACCTCATCGCCAACGTCGACACGCTCACCTTCGACATCTTTGGCACAGTGCTCAATCTGACCGGCAGCCTCACTCCACCCGTACAAAAATTCCTGTCTGAGCACGAAGCGTCAATCACTGGCGACGAGTTTTATGCACAGTGGCGGGCTCGGCAGCGCATCGAGCAGTACCAGGATAATTTGCTCATGCTAGGCCACAATGGTTATCTCGAAACGTGCAGACGCGCCTTCGTATACACGTTGAAAGCCAACAGCATCGACTTTACGACTGACGAAGTCGCTAAGCTCATGAAGGTCTACAACGATCTGCGTCCATATGACGACGCTGTCGAGGGACTGAATCGCCTGTCCAAAAAATACGCCCTCGTTGCGCTTTCGAACGGCGAGCAACAGTATCTCGAACGTCTAGCGAAGAACAATATACGGACAGACTTCGACGCTATCATTTCAGTCGAAAGCGTGGGTGTCTTTAAGCCGCATCCCGCCGTCTATCGTAGCGCTGCTAGAACGCTCAGCAAGGAGCCGGGTCAAATCATGATGGTCGCGGCGCACTCGTTCGACATCATGGGCGCCAGAGCCTGCGGCTACCGGGGCGCTTACGTCAACCGTTACCGCCTACCAACGGAGGAGTCTCCCTACCAGCCAGACTTCGAGGTTGAGGACTTTCTGGCTCTGGCGGATAGGCTGCTCGGCTAGCTTTACTTTGGGCGGGTCGTGGTCGTATCGTATGGGTGAGGAGTAAATACGCTATGCCGATCACCGTTCCCCCAGACGTTGAGGAAATCGTCGAGCAAAAGGTGGCCTCCGGACTTTACGACTCCCCCGACGAGGTTATGCGTGCCGCGCTCTCGCTTCTGGAAGAAATGGATCAGGACGACGGCCACCGGTTAGCCTCCCTCAGAAACGACATCATCGAAGGCATCGGAAGTGGGAGTCCGGTTCCAGCCAGCGAGGCGTTCGAGCGAGTCCGAGCGAAGATCAGAGCCAGTTACTCCTGAGTTAAATGGCCACAGCGTATCTGCTGCCTTCGGCTGAGAGCGATCTTGCGAGCATCGCTTTATATGTGGCTCAGGATAACCAGACGGCAGCCTTCCGACTGGTTGACCTCACCGAGGAGAAATGTCAGTTGCTCGCTGACTCTCCAGGGATGGGGAGACCACGTCCAGACGTTGCGAAGGATATGGTACCTGACCTTCGAAGTTTTCCAGTAGGAAGTTACGGAATTTACTACCAGCCTGTCGACGATGGAGTCGAGGTAATACGCATCGTTCACTTCGCGCGAGACATACGAAGTGTTTTTTCCTGATTCCTGCTATCCATTCCTAACCCTGCTATCCACTTCGCCCCGCCACAGCCGCCGCATCTCCGATGACGATTCGAGAAGCTCGTCGAGTTCTCCCTCAGCCTCTACCTCACCTTCTTTGAGGACGATGATGTGATCGGCTCGCCGGAGGGCCGCACGGCGGTGCGACACCACCAGGGCCGTCACGTCTTTGCGGGCAAACAGACGCTCCCATAGCAACTGCTCGGTCTCGACATCGAGGCCGCTCGACAGGTCGTCGAATACGAGAAGCTCGGAGTCGCGGACGAACATTCTCGCCGCAGCCGACCGCCGTTGTTGACCACCCGACAACTTGACTCCGCGCGCACCGACGATCGTCTCCAGTCCATCAGCCAGGTCTTGAACGTCTCTCTCCAGCACGGCCAGGCTGACAGCATCCGCCAGATTGACCTGTTCCTCCGGTAATCCCATTAAGATATTCGCGCGAAGCGTTTCGCTGAACAGTGTAGGCACTTGCGGGGTGTACGCCACCCTTGGTGGCACAAGGAAATCGGCAGGGTCGTCGACGATGCTCCCATTCCAGCGAATTTCGCCTGCCTGTCGAGCCAGCGAGCCGATCAGCGCCTTAAGCAAGGTCGTTTTGCCGCTGCCGACACGCCCAGTCACCACGGTCAGCGCTCCGCGTTCCAGACTCAGGTCAATATCATGGACACCACGACCCGACTCAGGATAGACGTAGGTCAGACCTCTGACCTCTACCCTCGCCATGCGGTCTCCGGCCGTCTTCGTCACGAACGGCACCGGCGGCGGATCTCCTCTGAAAAAGCTTATGCGATGCTCGACGAGGCGCTTCGGGGCGGCATCTGGCATGAGATCAAGCAGGCGGGTGAAGGACACACCAGTCCGCTTGTAGTCGGTCAGAATTATCCCGAACTCCTGCGCCGTCACCTGCACGTATCCAAGATAAAAGACGAACAGCGCGAGATCGCCAACAGTAAACGTACCACGGGTCATCGCCTGGCCTGCCACGACGAGTATCAAACCCGTCCCTATGGTCTGAACATTGGAAAATATCGCGTTCAACGTCTGGCTAAAGATCGCTTCCCTCAACGTCGTGCCCTTGCGCTGATCGTTAAGATCATCGAAACGGGTAGTCATCTTGCCTTCCGCCCCGACTACCTTGATCGCTTCGACCGCTCTGAAAATCTCCCCGATCAAGCCAGTCACATCGCCGGTGGCATCTCTGCTGGCTTTTCGGTAAGCAAGGATGCGACTTTGTGCGAGTCTCACAACGATCATCACTACAACTATCGGGACAAACACTGCAAAGGTGATGAAAATGCTGATCCGCGCCATGATGAACAGAGCGATAATCATGAAGAGTCCGGTAGCTATTAGTATCTGATACGTCTGAACGTGATTTGCAACGGTGTTCGTATCGTCGCGGAGCCGACTGATGGCTTCTCCCGTTGATCTTGGCAGCGCGCCAGGCAAGGTCATGAGGTGCTCAAACGTATTCCCACGCAGCAGAGCGGCCACCGTAAAGTAGTTCAGAAAGTAGAGGACGACTTCGCCAACCAGCACTGCTACCTTCGCCACCGCGAATCCTACGAGAGCAGCGGCAAGCGCCCAAATTCCGAACGTGACGTGTGCATCGTGCGTCAGTTCATCAAATATCTGGCGCTGAATCAACGCGACCGCGTTTTCGAGCACGACGACCATCACCAAAACCAACATGGCCTCAAGGAGGATGGTCTTTTTGTAGCTCCAAAATATTGGGAGCAGCAAGCGCCACGTGCTCATGCCAGCACCTCTTCGTAGGCCCTGACCGTGCCCTGCCACAGCCGCCTCATCTCGTCAGACGACACCAGAAGCTCGTCGAGTTGCCCCTCAGCCTCTACCCGACCATCTTTGAGGACGATGATGTGATCGGCTCGCCGCAGGGCCGCACGGCGGTGCGAAACTACGAGGGCCGTCACATCTTTGCGAGCAAACAAACGCTCCCATAGCAGCTGCTCGGTCTCGACATCGAGGCCGCTCGACAGATCGTCGAAGACCAGCAATTCGGCGTCGCGTACGAACATCCTAGCCGCCGCCGACCGCTGCTGCTGCCCTCCCGACAGTTTTACACCGCGTGCGCCGACTACGGTATCGAGCCCGCGTTCCAGTTCTTCGACATCCTTCTCCATCACCGCTGAGTTGATAGCACCGGGAAGGTCGACGCGTTCCTCAGTGAGGCCCATCAGAATGTTCGCGCGAAGCTCTTCGCTAAACAGACGTGGTACTTGAGATGTGTATGAGACTCGCGGCGGGACAAGAAATTCGTCGGCCTTCTCAACATTCTGGCCGTTCCAGCGAATATCACCGGAGTGCCTCGGCAGCGAGCCTACAAGTGTTCGGAGAAGCGTCGTCTTGCCGGAGCCTATCCGTCCGGTAACGACGATGAATGAGCCGCGACTAACCGTCAGATTGACATCATGGATTCCGCGACCTGACTCAGGATGAACATACGTCAACTTCATCAGCTCCAGCGTCTCAAGTCGATCATCGGCGGTCTTCTCGACGAATGGCACTTCCGGAAGTCCTCGAATCAAGTAACTGGGACTTCGCTCGATCAACGCCTGCGGCTTCGCCCCCGGCATCAGCGCCACAATTCGGTCGATGGAAACGCCAACCTGTCGATAGCGAGTGAGTAGTCCGCCCAGATCTCGGCCCAACCAGGCGACGAAGCCCAGGTAGGTTACGAACAACGAGAGGTCACCGACAGTCAGTTGTCCATTCGTCATCGCTTGGCCTGCGAAAATAAGGATCACCCCTGTGCCGATTTCTTGAATATGGCTGAATAACGCCGATAGAGTCTGGTTGAGCAGGGTGTCCTGTAAAGTGGTCAACTTTCGTTTGTCGTTAACCGTGTCAAACCGTCGAACGATCTTGTCCTCGGCGTTGGCAACTTTCACCGCTTCAACAGTGCCGAACATCTCACCAAGGAACCCGGTCACCTCGCCCGTAGCCTCCCTACTGGCCTTGTGGACTTGCTGAATTCGCGTCCTCACGAAGCTGACGATCATCATGATGATTACGAGCGGCACGAAAATAGCGAAGGTCAGGAGCGGATCGATGCGAGCCATAACGTATATCCCCACGCCCACAAGGACGAGGTTGGACGCGGCGAACTTGAGTGTCTCCACAATGTAGCTGCTAACTGCGTCGACATCGCCACGAAAACGACTTACCGCCTCACCTGCCGATTCAGGCAACGACCGGTCGCTCGGCAAGGCCATAATGTGTTCAAAGGCGTTGCGTCGAAGCATCGACCTGATCGTGAATTGGTTGAAGAAATGCACGATCACTAATTCAATCAGTACGATTCCGCGTACCACCGCGATGGCGACCAGGATCGCGCACAACTCCCAAACGGTGAACGATAGTCGCGCGTCGCCCGTCAGGCTGTCGAATACCTCACGTTGAACGAGTGCGACTGCATGCTCGGCGACTGCCAACGCGAGCAACGCACCTATCAGGTCGAGCAACAGCGGCCACTTGTATATCCAGACAATGGCAACCAGATAGCGCCACGTGCTCAAGCGAGCACCTCTTCGAGGCCGGTCTGAAGGAGTTCGTAAAAGCGGGCCTTCGGGTTAGCTGCCAGTTCCTTGCGGTCGCCGTGCTCGACGATTTTTCCGTCTTCCAGAATGATGATCTCGTCACAGCGTTCAAGGGTTGGTAGGTGATGCGCGATGACGATGACCGTGCGACCCTCCACTAGCTTGTCGACGGCGCGCTCGATGAGTTGCTCGGTGCTGCGGTCGAGGCGGGATGATGCCTCGTCGAGGATGACGATGCGCGGGTCTTTCAAGAATACCCGGGTGAACGCAAGCAACTGGGCTTCGCCTGCCGAGAGGCCGCCGCCGTCAGCCTGAAGCTCAGTGTCGAGCCCCTTCGGGAGGCCGTCGAACCACTGGGTCAGGCCAAGCTCGCGAATGATCTCCGTCAGACGCTCATCTGGGACGGCTGGATCGAAGAAGGTCAGGTTGTCGCGTACCGTGCCGTGGAAGAGACGTACGTCCTGAGTGACAAGAGCAATCTGGTCACGCAGGTCCGAGATTTTCGCGTCTCGAACATCACGACCGCCAAGGACGATTTTTCCTTCGTCGGGGTCGTACAGCCGGAAGAGCAATCGGGTTATGGTTGTCTTTCCGCTGCCGGTCCTGCCGAGCAGACCCAGCACTCTGCCCGGGCGAACGGCAAATGATATGTCGTGAAGGACGGCGTCGCCGGTGTTGTAGGCGAACGACACGTCATCGAACTCGATAGAGAGTGCGCCGTCGGGAAACTCGAGACCGTTACCATCCTCGAGGGTCTTCTTCGTCTCGAATAGCTCCAGAATCCTGACGATACTGGCCGTCGCCTTCTGGAGAGCGTCCAACTGGTGGGTCAGTGCCTCGATGGGCTGGCGTAGCGAGTTTGTGTAATGAAAGATCAGGTATACGGTACCGATGGTGATCTGGTCGTTCATGAACAGGTACGCGCCCACGCCCAACGCCAGTGCGTTGCCGACGGCGAAGAGGAACCACGTCGTGTTCAAGACGGTGCTGGTCATGAACGAAGCACGCATCTCCTTGCGGAACCAGGCACGCATGAACTCGTAGAAGCGGCGCATGACGTATGGCTTGGCTGCGCTCGTGCGGATATCCTCGGCACCAGACAGCCGCTCTTCGAGGAAGCCGAAGGTGTTGGCGCTTGCCTCGCGAGTCGCCTTCCAGTGGGACACCGTGATGTTCTTGATTCTATAAAGCACAAACAGCGTGAACACCGCGAACGCCGTCAGGGCCAGGCCCGCTCGCCAGTCCTCGCGGAACAGCAGTGCGAGAATCCCAACCAGCAAGAACCCGTTGCCGACTATGTGAATGACGAAGGTCGAGAAGAAGCCGCCAAGCTGGTTGGAGTCGCCATCGATACGCTCGATCATCTCGCCCGGCGTGTGCTCGTTGTGGAACGACATATCGAGCGATAGACAGTGCCGAGCCAGGTCCCCGCGCAGGGCGTTCGTCGCGGTCCAGCCGACCTTACCGCTGGTATATGTCGCGAAGACGTTGACGACCTGTTGCACGAGCGCGATGCCAGTGAAGAAGCTGGCCGCGATGATGAGTCGGTTGAGTGCACTGCCCGCCAGCGCCTCGTCGATGAAGTAGCGCAATATCTGCGGATTGATAAGCTGGAGAGCAATATTGGTGAAGAGCAGGACCGCCACGACGATCACAAGCCGCATCTGTGGCCGGAGGTATTTTCCCAGCAAGGCCGTGTACTGACGAAACGGTATGCTGACCTTGGGCTCAACGAGTGATTCTATGCTTTTGGCTACCATGATGTGGCCTCCTAGACCGTCTCCATTTCGTCAGCCTGATCGTCAATTTCGCCTCGCCACAATCGCCGCATTTCTTCTGAAGATTCAAGTAGGTCGTCTAACTTTCCCGTCGCCTCGACTCGTCCACTTTTAAGCACGATGATGTTATCTGCCCACCGCAGGGCCGACCTGCGGTTGGACGCCACGAGAGCGACCGTGTCTGGCCGGGTAAACAGACGCTCCCACAATGTTTCCTCGGTCTCCACATCGAGGCCGCTAGACAGATCGTCGATAACGAGTAGCTCAGGGTCACGGACGAACATTCGGGCCGCCACCGTCCGGCGCTGCTGCCCGCCCGACAGTTTTATCCCGCGCGGGCCAATGACGGTATCGAGACCGTTTTCGAGATCGACGATGTCCCGTTCCAGCACAGCCGCATCGATGGCACCGCCGAGATCGACGTCGGTTTCCGACAGTCCCAGAAGTATATTGTCTCGTACCGACTCGCTGAACAAGCGCGGCACCTGCGGAGTGTACGCAACCCGAGGCGGAATGAATTTTTTCTCTGGGTCGTCCACGACGTTACCGTTCCACCGAATAACGCCTGCAGTTGTCGGTAGCAGCCCCAGTAGCACCCGGAGCAGCGTTGTCTTGCCGGAGCCAACTCGTCCGGCGATCACCGTGAACGAGCCGCGTTCGAGACGGAGGTTAATGTTGCGTATGCCGTTGTCGGACTTCGGATAAATGTAAGACAGGTCGCTTGCCTCGAAGACATCGAGCCGTATGCCGTCTCGCGCAAGCGTTTTCGGTAAGACAGGCAAATCGCCTCGAAGATGGAGAGCAGCCGGCTCGATGAGTCGTCCCTTGGAACTATCGTCGAGTAGGCCTTCTAGCCGCTCCTTGGACACCTTGACCTGCGGGAGCGGCCGCAAAAAAGCCGAGCCAAAGTGTTGTACTGCGTCCTGAATTGCCTTGAGGTAGATGACAAATAGAGCAAAATCGCCTACAGAAAAATCGCCGGAGCGGATGGCCTGGGCACCGATCATAAGTATGACGCCCAGACCAACTGTCGTGATCTGCGAGAAGCCCGATCTCACCACTTGGCCGAAGACCTCGTCTTTGATCGTTAGAGCGGCCCTAGCGGCGTTCAGGTCATCGAATCGCTTCATAACTCTCGGTTCGGCATTGGCTACTTTGATTGTTTCGACCGTAGCGAACATTGTCCCGATCAGGCCGGACACGCTGCCAGCGGACTCGCGACTATCCCGGCGATACCGCTCGATCCGCTGCCGCGCCAGAGCCGTTACGACGAATACCGAGACCACGGGCACGACCACAACAACGGTCGCAAGCGCGTCCACATAGGCCAGAACGACGAACGCCACGGCACCCTCTGCCAACCCGATGAAAACCAGCGGCCACTCGGCCACGAATTCGGTGAGATATTCGACGTCCTGCCGAAACCTGTTGACGGCATCCCCTGAAGACGGACGGACGGCTTGGTCGTCGGACCGATCAAGGCCGCGATTGAAGACGTTGGTTCGCAACGACGCGCCGATTACAAACTTACGTAAGTGGAAAACTAGCGCCTCGCCTGCCACACCAACAAACTCGACGATGCCGAGGGCCAGTAGAAGGGCAACGAGCGTCCACACGCTCAGGCCAAGACCTGCGTCGTCGCTCAAAGTGTCGAGCACGTTCCGCGTCACGAGACCGATTACGAGCGTTGCGGCCTTCCAGACGACCACGGCTCCGGTGTTCGCCGCCAGGAGTCCGGGCTGGTTCAAACCAATGCGGAGTATGAATTTCCAAGATTTCATGACAAAAAAACACGGCAGAATACGGAAAGATCGCGGGGGAGACCTCCACCTTGACGAACGGCGTGGAGTTTGTCAAGCGGTTCAGCCGGCAGGCATTCATTCCATTATGGATAGTTCATTTGTTGGGGTCAACGAATTACAGCTTTGTTGACACGTACACATCCCTGCTCCTAGACTACGGACATGTTTGGTCAATAACCCTCTCCGACAGAACTGCTACGGTAGAAAAGAAGGTGTGAACATGGGTTGGCTAACCAATGGCGATATCAAGATCCTTTTCGTTCTGACTAGCGTGACACTGGCCGTCCTGCTTGCCGCGTGCAGCCCAGCGAAGGACGACCTCTTCGATATTGGAGACCTCGCGACCGTCCGGGCCGCCACGCCAACTCCAACTCCTCGTCCAGACTTGCCCTCGCCGACACCGGTCCCGACTGTCCCGCCAGCCGAAATGGCACGGATCGCACAGGAGAGATCGGACAGCTACCTGGATAACCTCTATCTGTCTACCGAGGGCACCGTGCGCATGGGTATCTGGGACGATAAGCGTGTACAACTCGACAATCACATCGCGGGCTATATCATCGTTTATGGCTACGACTACACCGTCGAGATGGTGGAGACATCCCTCGACGAATACCAGGAATTCCTGGAGACCGGCGAGTTAGACATCGTCATACATACGAGCCCAGACGTTAAGGAGTGGCTGGACGGCCACGCAGAGGAAGGGACGGTGTTAAACATCGGAAACTTCGTCGAGGCGACCCCCGACGCACGAATCGTCGTTCACGGACGGCTGAGCGAGCGAGCCCCGCAGATCGTCGAGTTACTACAGTCGATGACAGCCAACGACGAAATTCTCGATCCTATCGCCGAGAGGATCACCGGCGGCAGATTCGGGACAAATCCGACCGTCGCGACCTTGATCTTCCTCAAGAACAACGAGGATATTTGGACCCAGTGGGTGCCGGAGGAAGTAACTCTAAAAGTTAAGGCCGCCATTCAGAGCGGCAAGACCGACCTACAAAACCGCAAGTGCATTCCCACCGGCGGGAGCGGCTCGACCCCGAATTGCCGGGGTAACTGACCAGGAGATTATCGTATGGCTGAACCCAAGATCACCAAAGAGTCTATCATCGAACGCGCTCGTGAGATGGGCGTAAAAATGACCGATCAGCGGCTGCAAGTTCTCTACGAGCAGATGCTTGTTATCACCGCTGCCGCCAAAGAGTTGGATAGCCTTGACCTCGACGGTGTTGGTCAGGCGAACGTCTTTTCCCCGGTACAGGACTAACCTGTGGGCCCCAACGCTCTGTGTAACCTCACGATTGCCCAGGCGTCAGCGCTCATCGGCTCCGGCGACCTCTCGCCGGTAGAGCTTGTCGATGCTCATCTGGGCCGTATTGCCGCTACAAACGAAGGCCTGAACACTGTAATAACGGTGCTCGAAAAAGAAGCACGCGCCGCTGCGAAGTCCGCTGAAGCAGAGATCGCAGCCGGAACGCACCGACGCCCTCTGCACGGCATTCCCATTGGCCTCAAAGACCTCGTCTACACAAAAAATATTCGAACGACCCAGGGCTCTGACGTTTGGAAGGATTTCGTACCCGACTATGACGCGACGATTGTTACGAAATTCGACGATGCGGGCGCGATCACTTTGGCGAAGACACACCTCAACGAATTCGCAATGGGTGCGACCGGCGAGAACCGCACGTTCGGCCCCGCGCGCAATCCCTGGAACACCACTCGTATGACTGGCGGCTCGAGCAGTGGTTCCGCCGCAGGGCTGGCGGCTCGTCAGTTTATGGGAGCCATCGGCAGTGATACCGGCGGTTCCGTTCGAATTCCCGCCAGCCTCTGTGGAATCGTTGGGCTGAAGCCAACATTTGGCAGAGTCAGCAGACGAGGCATCTTCCCAATGTCCTGGAGCCTCGACACCGTCGGCCCTATGGCGCGAACGGTCGAGGACACGGCGCTCATGATGAACGCTATCGGCGGGCACGACCCTCTCGACACAGCTTCCAGCCGACATCCCCACGAGGACTATACGTCGAAGCTCGGTCACGACGTGAAGGGCCTCCGTGTCGGTATCCCGCGAAAGTTTTTGTTTGACGTTATTGATCCTCAGGTCGAAGCGGCTGTCCTTGAGGCAGCAAAGGTGCTCGAAGGGCTGGGTGCAATCGTCGAAGAGGTCGTAATCCCATACATCGAATACTCGCGACCCATCGGAATGTTTATCTCAAACGTCGAGGGAGCAGACCTTCATCGAGAGACTTTGAAGAACAACCCAGAGTCCATCGACCCGGAGGCGCTGTCGCGGCTCGATCCTGGGCTGTTTATCACGGGTGGACAATACGTTCGGGCGCAGCGGGCGAGAGCGTTTTTTAATCAACAAGTCTTCGATGCGATGAAGAACGTAGACATCTTCCTCATGCAGGCCACGCCGGTCGCGGCAACGCCCATAGGACAGGATGAGATTCAGGTCGGTGAAGAAACGATGCAGCGCCTTTCGGTGATGACACACACATCGCGCCCGTTCAACCTCTGCGGCTTTCCCGCCATCGTCCAGCCATGTGGATTCACCTCGGAAAACCTGCCAATCGGATTGCAACTGGTGGGACGACCGTTCGAGGACACTACCGTCCTCCAGATAGCCCATGCCTATGAGCACGCGACGGAGTGGCACCAGCGGAGGCCGAAGCTAGACTTGGCCTAGATCGTCCCAGTCAAAGCGACCTCAGGGTTCGTCGACCCGCTCGCCCGCCAGCGTCATGTACCCCTCGACGTAGTCGTCGATGTTTCGCTCTAGCTCGGCGAAGACCGTGTCCACATAGTCGCGTATCGGGAATAGACGACAGTCAGCGCCACCAACTTTACTGCGATTGATGTCTCGAACACTTTCCCAGTATTCGCCAGCCTTCCCTCGGCAAACTATGGGGTGAGCACCCTGCTCGCCGTCTTTATCGATGTATTTGTCGCGGTACATACATTCGGCGAGATGGACGTATGTCGAAGAGTTGTAATCCACGCCGAGCATAAGAATCTTACCGCCGCGCTCGTAGGCCTTGTACATCGGCGAGCCGCTGCCGAAAGCGTATCCCCATCGCCCACGGTCCCACCGAGAGCGCAGCCCGTCGCGTTTCATGTGGTCGGCGACAAACTCCTTCGCCCCCCTGCCACGTGCGGCGCTGGAGTGCGAGCAGTGATCGGAGCGGTACGTGCCCGGCATCAATCGAAAGAACTCGGTGATCCAGCCGACCGTTGAGGGCGATTTTTCGATATCCCAGGTCTTTGGCCGGTCGTCCCAATCGACAAGGTGGAAAGATGGCATAAGGATCAAGCCATCAGGTCCCACAGCCTCTTCCAATGCACCGACGACAGCACTTGCGCCTCCGTCAACCAGGCCCAAGCTCTTGAAAGACGAGTGCATCCAGACGACGTCGCCTGATTCAACACCCAAGTTTTGGAAATCCAGGGCGAGCGTTTCCGCGGCGTGAGGTCGCGCCATTGAGTTCACCGTGTCTGAGTCAAGTGGTCATCATGGTACACTAGCCCGACAAGCTCCTACACATACCCATCATGCCCATCAACCTGTCCGTACCGGCGCGCATCAACATTCTCGGCAACCCATCGGACGCCAACGAGGGTGACTTCGCAACCATCTCTGCCGCCGTCAACTTGCGGGCGGGCGCGACCATCGAATCGGCTGATGGCATTGTCATCGAGACCTCGGAGCGGGGTGACTCGGACGCCGAACCATTGCGAGCAGAGTTCACCGTTGGTGACATCCCACTGCCTTATGACGGTCAGCTTGATCTCATCAAAGCAGCCATCAATCGCCTACACGATTTCAGCAGCGAGTTTCGCCGGGCACTAGCAGCCAGGGGAGGATTCCGTATATCAACCTGGACTGACGTCCCGCGCAGCAGCGGCCTCGGCGGGTCGTCGCTCTTCATAATCATGACCCTCGCCGCCTTACGAGAGTTCTATGAACTCGACAGGCGTGTCCACAACGACTACGTAATTGGAGAGTTGACCCAACGGGCGGAGTCGCTTGAACTTGGTATCACCTGTGGCTTCGCCGACCGATACGTGCCGGTATTCGGAGGCATTGCCTACCTCGATTACAGGGGAAAGCTGTATCACAAAGACATCTTCGACGAACCGCTTGTCACATACGAGCGACTCGACCAATGGGTGGACGGACTGCCATTAGTCATGGTATCCACGGGAATCGAGCGCGATTCTGGCGACGTGCATGGTCGAATGCGTCCTAAATATATTGAAGAGCACGACGAATGGGTTAAGCGCGGCGGTGTCATGCCACCGATGGTGCAGTTTATGCACGGCGCGTGGGAAACCGCCTGGCGTGGAAAGGCTGCCCTGCTGTTAGGTGACTGGAAGACCTTTGGCGATCAGATGAACGAGAACCATCGACTGGTCGACGAGATGATGACCTACTGCGGTTTCACCGATGGGGCTGGTCAGATCAACAACATACTTATCGAGACGGCGCTGAGAAACGGTGCTCTCGGAGCGAAGCTGACGGGTGCCGGTGGCGGCGGCTCCGTGTTCGCGCTCGCACATCCGGGTGACGAAAACAAGGTCGTCGACGCCTGGGAAGACTCCATCATCCAGAACGGGCTAGCGGCGGCAAAAGTCTTCCTCCCCAAAATATCCCGCGAAGGGCTGATCGTCCAACGTGACTGACCTCCAGGGGGTGATACTTGCTGCGGGGGGAGGCTCACGGCTCGGTCAGCTTAGCCGCAACCGCTCCAAGGCCATGATGCCCATCGTCGGCAAGCCTATCGTCGAACGGATCATGGACGACATGGCCGCCTGCGGAATCGACGACTTTTTTGTAGTCGTTAGTCCTGGAGACACCGCGATCGAAGACCATTTTCATGCCGTTAGGCGATCCAACTTCAATGTGCGAATCGTCTACCAACCCGAACGCCTCGGCATGGCCGATGCCCTCAGTCAAGCCGCTCCACTGATCTCCGGCAACTTCATGCTGTCGGCCTGCGATAACCTGGTGCCCTTATCCGATTTCCGTCGAGTCGTGAATAAGTGGAAGTCTTCGCCCTCTTTGCAGGCACTTCTGACATTGATCCCGGTTTCGGCAGACAAAGTACCGAGCATGGGTATTGTCGCGATGGACGGAGCGGCGATAACCAGAATCGTCGAGAAGCCTTCGCTCGAAGACGCTCCATCAAACATCGCTAGCACTCCGCTGTACTGTTTCTCGCCCAAGATACTGGACTACTTGTCAGAAGTACCGGCGTCCAAGCGAGGAGAGCGCGAATTACAGGACGCGATTCAAATGCTGATTTACCGCGACGGATCTGTCGAAGGACTGATGCTGACAAACCGCATGACGTTGACGAGTCCGAACGACCTTCTGAACATCAATATGCACTATCTGAAAGGTGTCGACAACGTCCAGACGGACAAAGTCGGGCCTAACAGCAACTTCGTTCCCCCGTTATACATCGAGTCCGGGGTTACAGTTGGCGCAAACTGTACCGTTGGACCAAACGTGTATGTCGAGTCAGGTTGTGAAATCCGAGATGGCGCTGTGGTCAGAGATGCGGTCCTCCTCAAAGGAGCGGTCGTCGAGGCGGGTGAGAAGGTAGAGTTACGGGTTGTATAGTCGGAATCGTAGTCGAGACACCGGAGTTGTTGATCGGCATCTGATGAGGTATCGTTGCCCGAACGAATCCCCCGCTCAAGCGTCGCCGTATTATGTTTGAAGTCTGTTCCGAAAATCTGCCATCGCTGAGGTTGTTCTAGTCCATGTGGGTTTATGTCGTTCGACGATTGATCTACCTTCCGTTCATGCTGGTGGCCGTCTCGCTAATCACCTTCACTCTTGGCGTGTATGGTCCTGGCGATCCTATCCGCGTGCAGATGGGTAACAAGTACAACGCGGAGGCGGCTGACCGTCTTCGTGAGGAGCTTGGCCTCAACAGACCATTCTTCGTGCAGTACGGCGACTATATGTTTGGCTTCTTCCGTGGTGACTTCGGCGAAAGCCTTCGCTATATCGGGCAGCCCGTGCGCGACCTGATCGTTCCGAAGATGTGGGTGTCGGCCCAACTTTCAATCGCTGCGATGACTATCGCCATGGGAGTTGGTTTGCCCCTCGGCTTCTATATCGCGCATAAACAAGGGAGTTGGCAGGACCCGACGGCGGTAACCATCGCCCTCGTCTTGATGTCCATCCCTATTATGGTGACGGTACCTGCTTTGTTGTGGCTAGGGTGCCTCAAAACCGACTTAATACCCTGCTCCGGATGGGGAGGGTTTTTCGACCCGCGCATTATCGTGCCCGCGATTACAATGGGAGTGCCAGGCATCGCAGGGCTTACCCGCTTGATGCGCGCCAGTACGCTCGAAGTAATGGGACAGGACTTCATTCGCACGGCTCACTCCAAGGGCCTCGGCCCTGTCAAGGTCGATACGCGCCACGTCTTGCGGAACGCCATGATACCCATCGTGACGATTCTCGCCTTCTCGCTTGCTGGCCTTATCGGCGGCTCGTTCATCACCGAAACCATCATGGGTATTCCGGGCATCGGGCGCTTCGCAGTGGAGTCGATCTTCAACCGAGACTATCCAGTCATTATGGCGATCACGCTCATCGGCGCATCCGCTTTCGTGCTAGCGAACTTAGTAGCGGATCTGGCCTACGCGTTCATCGACCCGAGAATCAGGTATAGGTAGGAGGAAGAAAAACGTAAAGCGTAAAACGTAATCGGAGCGCTAGCATTACGTTTTACGCTTTACGTTTTTGAAATCTTGGCAGCCCAACCACAATCACAACCCTTTGAGGCTCTTCGGGAACTCGGCGATGTCGCTGATAAGAACCGGCGGAGCCGAGGGCACCTGGCGCGGGCCTTGTCCCGCCTCACACGCAAGAAGATCGCGGTCGTGGCGATGGTCATTGTCGCGACTATCTATTTTGCGGGGATATTCGCCGCGCCGCTGTCGACTTTCGTCACGGGCTACGACTACACCGCACAAGACTACACCGCATTCCGTGAGCCGCCGAGCCTGGAGCACTGGGCAGGTACCGACCGCGCTGGGCGGGACGTGTTCACCCGACTCCTCTGGGGAATTCAAAACACCGTTATTTTGACCATAATTGGAATGCTCACCGGCGGCCTGGTTATTGGTATCACTCTCGGTTTGGTATCGGGTTACCTGGGCGGCAAGGTCGACGAGGCAATTATGCGCTTTGGCGAGGTCGCCGCGTCGTTCCCGGATATATTGCTCGTCATCATCATCGCAGCCACTTTGCGCCCGCGCCTGCTCGACATCGTCAGGTGGATTGAAGACAACACCTTCCTCGACGGACTTGTGCGCTCCGGTGCCGTCGACTACATCGTGATCTCCGTCGCGCTGGTGAGCTTCGGATGGATAGGCATGGCTCGACTCGTGCGAGGGCAGATTCTCTACCTCAAAGAGACGCAGTACATCGAGAGTGCCCGCGCTATCGGCCTGTCCACGCCACGCATCCTCTTTCGCCACCTGCTACCCAATGCCATCAGCCCTATCGTCGTAACGGTGTCGATGGGCATGGGCACAATGGTCGGCACCGAGATCGTTCTCAGTTGGCTCGGCCTCGGCATACAGCCCCCCCGTCCGAGCCTGGGTGTCATGTTGTTAGAAGGCGGTAGTATCAGCGTGCTGCGGGTCATGCCGTGGATTCTTATCGCACCGGGCATCATCGCTTGGCTAATGGTGTTGTGCTGGAACCTCTTGGGCGATGCACTTAACGACGTCCTGAACCCGAGGACCAGGTAATGGGTGTTGGGTTCTGGGTGTTAGGGTAAGAATTGACCAACGAACAAACTCCCCGTACGCTGGAAATCCTTCGTGAGCTCGGCTCGTGCCCAGCCACACCGTTCTTCGAGGAACTCCCGACCGGTTACATCGTCGATACGTTACGGCAAGCTAGTATCGACCACTGGCGCGACGACTTTGGCAACGTTATCGCTCACATCACACCGGTGAAAGAGACCTCCGAGCCACCGGTCGCCTTCGTCGCACATATGGACCATCCCGGTTTCGAGATCACGGCAATAGACGGAATCGAAGCAGTTGCCAAGGCGGTGGGTGGCGTACCAACGGCGTCTTTGGTCAAGCCGACACGCGTATTCGCTCTAGCACCAGATGGAACCAGAATTCCCGGCACGACGGAACGTCACGAAGATACGGTCGACCCGACAGACCGGTCCTCGGACCGTCTGGTCCGCATACGATTCGACTCGCCGATAGGCCTCGAAGCACCGGTACCCGTGATGTTTGATCTGATCGACTTCGAGTTGGACGACAACCTCATCAGGATGCGGGCGATGGACGACCTCGCTGGCTGTGCCGCGATCCTGGCGATGCTCGAACGATTAACCCAAGATGGCTCCGACACTGATATTTATGGCGTCTTCACTCGCGCCGAAGAGGGCGGCCTATTCGGTGCGCGGCTAATGGCCGATGCCGGAACACTTCCCAAAGACACCATCGTGGTCTCAGTCGAGTCAAGCTCGGTCATTCCTGGTGTCGCACAGGGTAACGGGCCCGTCATCCGCACCGGCGACGCGCTGTACACCTTCGACAGCGAGGCCGAGCAAGTGCTCGTCGCGGCGGTGAAATCTATCCGCGAGCGCGTCCCTGGATTCAAGGTGCAACGCCAGCTTATGTCAGGCGGCGTCTGCGAGGCGTCGGCCTTCGCGCTATTCGGGTACAGCGTTACCGGTGTCGCGTTCCCGCTCGGCAACTACCATAACGCTACGACGAGTATTCCCGACCCGGATGGCGACGTCGGCGCAGAGTATATTCACACATCGGACTTCCTCGGCGGAGTCGAACTTCTCATCGAGGCCGCCAAGAGCGTTGCGCGACGGAACGACAGGCCGACGTGGCTCGGCAACGTGGCCGAGGACGTGAAAGAGCGGATGCGCTACTACGAATCCTTGACATCTGCCGACCGACTCCACTAGGCTTTCTGCACAAGCGACGACGGAGACGAGTAGCCGGTCAGTGGGTGCCAAGCGAGTCTGGTACGGTGTGAGCAGACACATCCCGCCCTGAGCGAAAATCCCTCCTGAGCCGCGGACCTAACGGGCGTGCCCTCACCCCCTCCTTGTGGAGAGAGGACGACAAATGACCTCCTCTCCCTAGAGGGAGAGGACTGAGGTGAGGGTGACAGGGGAGACCCCCATCCTGACCTTCCCTCGTAAAGGGGGAAGGGACGAGAAAGACCCAAGTAGGCTCCGCCGGAATCGTTCACCGTTAATGAGAACGGGGGTATGAAACGTACCCAACAGAGTGCCCCGATGCTTCCCAGGAAGGACGGGGAATTAGGGTGGTACCGCGGATTCTTTGTGAAAGAACCCGTCCCAATCAAGGGACGGGTTCTTTTGTTTTTGTATAAGCGAGATTTGCCATGGCACGCAGCGATCACTGGACACATAAGCTCTTTGTCGAGCACCCTGAGATGTACTTGCCAGCGCTTGAAGAGCGCGAGGCTGAAGCGGACGGTCAGGCCGACGCGCTAGTAGAACTGTTCAGTCGTAACGGTGTACCGGAGGGGGGCCGAGTCCTCGACGCGGCCTGCGGCACCGGTCGACATAGCATCCGACTTGCTCGGCGTGGCTATCGAGTGACCGGCGTCGATTTGTCGCCTCTATATATCCGCAAGGCGCAGGAGAGGGCCATCGACGAAGGCCTCGACGCTCAATTTCTGCGTGGCGACCTCAATAGGGTTGAGAGTCTTCTTCACGACGAGCCGCCTTTCGACGCAGTGATCAATATGTTCACGTCCAGCGGGTACTATGGCAAGGCTGCCGATCTGTACCTGTTCCGGCAACTCTGGCGGCTGGCCTCGCCCAGCGGTGTGCTCGTGGTATTGACGGTCAATCGAGACTGGGTAATGCGGGTATTTCGAGACGAGTTGACTACTGAGATGGGCGCACACCATGTCGTGATTCAGCAGAGTTTCGACATCGAGACCTCGACGATGTACAACACCTGGAATTTTCACGAGGGTGAGGAAAAACAGCTGAAACTGTCCGTTCCGATGGAGTTGCGGATGTACAGCCTTCACGAGATAAGGGGCCTGCTAGAAGAGGCTGGCTGGAAGTATCGCCGAGGGCTTGGGAGCGGACGCGGTGATGAAATCGATCTTCAGAACCTGACTTTCGACCACACAGATATGTGGATAGTAGCGAGGGCAAACTGATATGGAACTGAGCAATCTGCTCGAGTACGAAGCAGCGGCCAAGGAGCGTATGGCGGACGACGACTGGGACTACGTGTCCGCTGGCGCGCAGGACGATACAACGCTTCGTCGAAACGAATCGGCGTTCCGCGACATACAGATCAATCCTCGCTTTCTCGTGGACGTGAGCGAGCGTGATCTGTCGACCACTGTGCTTGGTCACAAGATCAGCTTCCCAATCATGACGGCCTCTAGCGGGCCCTGGTACTACGCCCACCCGGAGGCGGAAGTCGCCGTTGCAAAGGCGGCGGGCCGCTCGGACACGATCGCGATGATGCCGACGAATGCCGGTGTCTACTCATTCCAGGAGACCGCTCAACAAGCAACGAGGCCGTTGATGCTCCAGCTATACCACTACGGCGATGAGATCACCGAACACCTGGTGACGACAGCCAAAGCTGCGGGCTGCGCTGCTATTTGCCTGACGGTTGATATCCCTATCCGCAAAGCGATCGATAAACGGCTGGCGCGGAGCCGAGCGCTCGTCGAAGAACTTCTTGGGCGCGGAAACTTGAGAGATAGACCTGACCTGCTTCAAAAGGTCCAGGATGCATCGAACATATACACGCTGCCCTGGTCGCGTCTGGAATGGCTCAAGTCGCTGGCGGACCTGCCCCTGATATTGAAGGGTATCCGCACAGTCGATGACGCGATGAAGGCCGTCGATCACGGTGTGGACGGAATCATCGTGTCAACTCACGGCGGTCGCTACCTCGACGGCTCGCCTGGTTCAATCGAGGTGCTGCCGGACATCGCGGATGCCGTCGGCGACCAGATTGAGGTCTACATGGACTCCGGTATCCGGCGCGGCACCGACGTGCTCAAAGCCCTGGCATCCGGCGCGCGGGCGGTGTTCATCGGCAGGCCCGTGTACTGGGGCCTCGCAGTCGATGGCGAGGACGGAGTATACAAAGTGCTCGAAATACTTCGCGAGGAGTTTGATCTCGCGATGGCCTACTGCGGCATCACCCGCGTAAGGGATATCGATAAGCGATTGTTGTCCTGGAAATGAGTCTTTCTTACCTCCTCTCCCTCGAAGGGAGAGGATTGAGGTGAGGGTGGAGACCTTGCCGAAACATAAGCACTGATGAGCAAAGGAAGCAAACAATACGACCCTCGACTTACGACCACCGCACGTAATCTGCGCCACGCATAAACCGATGCTGAGAGGATTCTGCGGAATCATCTATCCGGAAGACAACTCGAAGGTGTTAAGTTCCGCCGCCAGCAGCCCATCGGCCGATATGTAGTGGACTTCGTGTGTCAACAGTACAAACTGGTCATTGAGTTGGATGGCGGGCATCATAACGAGCTCGCTGTCGAGGCGGGTGACAAGGAGAGATCTGAATGGTTAGAGAGTCGAGGCTACCCGGTATTGCGGTTTTGGAATAACGGCGTGCAACAAAACCTTGAGGGCGTAGTCGAGCGGATGCGAGAGGTGTTGAGTGGCTGATAAAGGCCTTCACCCTCACCCTAGCCCTCTCCCTTCGAGGGAGAGGGGATAAGAGATACAGGAGCAAAACAATATGTTTAAGCCGGTAGCGTCGAAGGTTGATTTCGTACAGATGGAGAAGGACCTGCTGAAGTGGTGGGACGAGCACGGCACTATGCAAAAATACCTTCACCGCAACGACGCCTCGGACAAGAGATTCTCGTTTATCGATGGGCCCATCACGGCGAATAACCCGATGGGTGTACATCACGCCTGGGGCCGTACTTACAAGGACATCTTCCAGCGCTACAAGACGATGCAGGGTTTCAAGCAGCGCTATCAGAACGGCTTTGATGGGCAGGGGTTGTGGATTGAGGTCAACGTCGAGAAGGACCTCGGCATGACCTCCAAGACCGATATCGAAGCGTACGGCGTCGATAAGTTCGTCGAGCTGTGCAAAGAGCGTGTGCGCCGCTTTGCCGCCGTCCAGACGCAACAGTCGATCCGACTAGGCTACTGGATGGACTGGGACAACTCGTACCACACGATGTCCGACGAGAATAACTATACGATCTGGCATTTTTTGAAGGTCTGCCACGAGAAGGGCTACATCTACGAGGGCCGCGACGTGATGCCGTGGTGTCCTCGCTGCGGCACGGGCATCTCGCACCACGAGATCGTCACCGAGGGCTACAAGGACATCACGCATCCGAGCCTATACGCGCGGTTTCCGTTGATCGACCGGCCCGGCGAGGCGCTGCTGATCTGGACAACGACGCCGTGGACTCTAACATCGAATGTGTCGGCTGCCGTGCATCCCGATCTGACCTACGTGAAGGTCAAGGTAATTGCCTCGGCGGCTGATGGCAGCGACGAGGTTTTGTATCTGCTGAAAAGCCGTCTGGAAGTGTTGAAAGTTGAATACGAAATCGTCGAAGAGATGAAGGGCAAAGACCTCGATGGCCTGCGCTACAAAGGTCCCTTCGATGAGCTCCCTGCGCAGGATGGTATCGGGCATCGAGTCATCCTCTGGGACGATGTGAGCGAGGGGGATGGTACGGGCGTTGTGCACTCAGCACCAGGTGCTGGTGAGGAAGACTATGCCCTCAGCAAGAAATACGGCTTGCCCGCCATCGCCCCGCTGGATGAGTTCGGCCATTTTGTAAAGGGGTTTGGAGACCTGTCTGGCATGAGTGTGTCTGAGGTCAACAAACCGATCTACGATAGCCTGCGAAAAAAGGGCATCTTCTACCGGCTTGACCAGCTTACTCACCGTTACCCGGTCTGCTGGCGATGCGACACGGAGCTCGTGTTCCGGCTCGTGGACGAGTGGTTTATCTCGATGGACAAGCTGCGGCACCAGATCGCCGAGGTTACGAAAAAGATCAACTGGATTCCCGAGTTCGGCATGGATCGCGAGCTTGACTGGCTCAAGAACATGGACGACTGGATGATCTCCAAGAAGCGCTACTACGGGCTGGCGCTGCCCATCTACAAATGCCAGGATTGCGGCTGGTTCGACGTGATCGGCAGCGAGGTCGAGTTGAAAGAGCGCGCCATTGAGGGGTGGGATGAATTCGAGGGGCACTCACCGCACCGCCCGTGGATCGACGCGGTAAAGATCGCGTGCGGCGACTGTGGGGGGACTGTCTCGCGGCTGAAGGACGTGGGCAATCCCTGGCTCGACGCGGGCATCGTGCCGTTCTCGACACTCGGCTATCGCCACGACGATCAGAAGGATCACTGGAGCGAGTGGTTTCCCGCCGATCTGGTCTCCGAGAGTTTTCCCGGCCAGTTTCGCAATTGGTTCTACTCGCTGCTGACCATGAGCACGGCGCTGGAGAACACCGAACCGTTCCGCGCAAATTTTACTTACGCCATTCTGCAGGACGAGAAGGGCGAGGATATGCACAAGAGTAAGGGCAACTCCATCGAGTTCAACGAGGGAGCCGACAAGATGGGTGTGGATGCCATGCGCTGGATGTACTCCAGCACCAACCCGGCGTCGAACCTACTCTTCGGGTACAACAAGGCAGACGACACGCGCCGACGCTTCCTCATCCCGCTGTGGAACGTCTACTCATTCTTCGTGACCTATGCCAACATCGACGGCTACGACCCCAGTGCGCCTGCACCCACAGTCGCCGAACGTCCGGAGCTTGACCGCTGGATTATTTCTGAGTTGAACGAGCTTATCCAGACGACGACTGCGGCTCTCGACCGCTACGACCCGCAAGACACGGTGCTGGCCATTGACGAGTTCGTCGAGCGGTTGTCCAACTGGTACGTGCGGAGGAGCAGACGACGTTTCTGGAAGTCGGAGGTCGACGCGGACAAGCTGGCAGCATTTGCAACACTGTACGAGTGCCTAACGACGGTCACCAAGCTGATGGCACCGTTTGTGCCGTTCGTGACAGAGGAAATATTTCAGAATCTTGTTAGGAGCCCTCACCCCGGCCCTCTCCCAGAGGGAGAGGGAGCAAAAGGGAGTTTTCTCTCAGAGGGCGAGGGGGCAAGACCCTCGGAGAGTATCCATCTTGAGGACTGGCCGGTTGCCGACGAGTCGCTGATCGATAAGCGGCTCGATGACGCAACACGATTGGCAATGCGACTGTCCAGCTTGGGACGCGCGGCTCGCAGCAAGGCGAATCTCAAGGTGCGACAGCCAGTTGCCAACGTCGCGTTCAAACTCCGCACGGATGAGGAGGTCGAGCTTCTCGATCAAGTTGCGCCACAGGTCAGGGACGAGTTGAACGTGAGGGAGATCACGGCGCTTAGTGATGTTCAGAAGGTAGCAGCAGTCACAGTCAAGCCGAAGTTCCAGTTTCTTGGTCCGAAGTACGGCAACGACGTTGGCAAAGTAGTCGCTGCGCTTAATAAGGCGGATCCAATCGAAGTCTATCGCCTAGCTGATGCCGGTATGAGGGTGCCTATCGATGACTTTGTCTTGGAGCCAAACGAGGTAGTAATCGAGACTACTGACAAGGAGGGATTCGCCGTCGTTACCGAGCAGGGCTATTCCGCGGCCGTCACGACCGAGATCAGCCCTGAGCTCGAGATGGAGGGTCACGCCCGCGAGCTTGTCCACATAGTCCAGAACATGCGGCGCGAAGCTGGCTTCGACATCGCCGACCGCATCACGACTTATTACGCAGGCGATGCCATGCTCGACGAAGTCGTTGCCGAGCACGACGGCTACATCCGGCAGGAAACGCTATCAGGCGACGTGACCAGAGGCGAGGCTCCGGACGGTGCTCATGTCGAGGCACACAAGGTGAACGGACTGGAGGCGACGGTTGGAGTCGTCAAGGCTGTATGACCGGGTCGTGGTAGGATGAGGAGACGACTCCTGCGAACTGCCACAACATGGGATTCCTGAAGCGACATATAAGAACCTTCGCGGTCATCGCCTTCACGGTGATCGTGCATGTCGTACTACTGTCATTCATACTGGGCGACGTGAAGGCGGTCATAATCGGTGTCGCGGTTATTCTGGCTGTCGTCGGCACGGTGCTGGCGTTGATCGGAGCAATGATGTTAGTTGGCTGGATACTGAGGAAAGGTAGAGATACGGTGGCTACTGCGACATCGAATGTTACCAACCGTCCTACCAGTCCAAAGTCAAAGTAGCCACCTGAGGAGACCCAGGTTACCGTCTCGTCTACAAATGTTAAGTGGCGCAAGTACGATGGGAGCGCTTGAATCGCTCTTGAGGGTTTCGGCTGCAGGGCTGGTCGTTATGCTGCTGAGTGTCGGCGTTGGCTGCGGCCAGGGGTCTACGATAGGGACACCGACGCCGACAGTGACAACGATTGTGTCGGCGACTGCACCAAGCTCGGTTGGCACCGCCCTTCCGACGGCTATCAAGACCGCTTTGCCCACCAGCGAGCCTGCTGCAAGGGCGCTCGACCCTACCGAAACGCCATCACCGACTCGAACCAGCACGGTGGTCCCTACCCGTCCCCCGTCAGCGACGCCGACAGCGGTGCCACCCACTTCATGGCCCGTACCGAGTGCGACCAGAACACTAGTCCCTTCACCGACGCAGACGACGTTGCCCTCACCGACGCCTGTACCAGACGATACACCACCGCCAACGGCGACGATCACGCCTACACCACCAGCGTCTCCGACTGCCACCGCGATTGCGACGCCGTCACGCACTCCTACCCCCGCGACACAGCCAGTACCGCCGACTCCGACAATGACGGCGACTCCCACCTCAATACCTGCTTCGGCTCCGGCAGCAGTCTCGAACACCGTGACGCCGCAGCCCACAGTTATTTTCTTCCCGACTTTCGTCTTGCCGACCCCCACGGTGGTGTCCCAAAACGGGACACCCGCATCGCAGACCGCGACCCGAACGCCAACCAGGACGCCAACACGCACTCCAATTCCAACCCCGAGTCCCACCGCGACAAGAACGCTGACGCCTATGATCACACCGACACCGCAGCAACCCACCGAGGGGGCAATCGCCCCGACGGTAATACCATCGACCGCGACAGCAACGGCCGCACCGACTGCTACGCCAACTCCGACGGGCCCCTCGCTGACTATCCCGGAGGAGATACCAGCTACGTCGGGACAATCGGTTGTGGTGCCAATCACGTTCGACTCGGATGAGAACGACGTTTCAAGTACGGTGTTCTCGATCGACTACGACCAGTCGTGTTTACGATTCGACCCTACGGGAGTGCCAGGTTCGGTGAACTTCACGGTTCCGGCGGTGTTCACGGTGACCGCCTTCCGATTCGACGCCCGGGACACCGAAGGGGAGATAGACTTTATCATTGGGGCCTTTTCGGTGCCGCCGCCATCAGTGCCCGACGGAGTCGTTATGGAGTTGGTTTTCGAAGCAACCTGCCAACCGACCAACGGAGAGGTGATCGCCACAGTCACCTTCTCGACCGATCCGTCAGCCTCGTACTCGAACCCTTTCGGCCAGGATGTCGAAGGTTGGACCAGAGACGGCTCTGTCAGAATTACCGGAAATTAGGTGACGGGCGCGGCGGTCGGATTTCCGTTGATGCCGGTACGAGTGGGCCGCAAGCGCATCGAGATTGTAGACCGTTCTCAACTCGAAGCGGTCGTCGGGCAGCGGTCGGGGGCGTCAGTCAGCTAAGGCGAGTGACGGATGGTTGTCCGTCCAATCTAAGGCGTGGGTCCCTGTGACGCTTAGCTGGCAAAATGAGACACGTCGCTCGGGCAGTTTGCTCTAAGCGCCTGTATAGGCTTGATCTTTGAGGTACGTACCTCTATTTCGTGTCTCATTTTGTCTCATAATGTCTCGTTTTTCTCGGGGGCTTCGCTGCACACGACCGTTGAATGTACACTTATCTAACGCAGCACACACGTTCTTTTTAGTCGAAGCGGCCACCGACGGCGTTATGTTTCAATTGGCTTGTCTGGGTTCCCGAACTCGCTATTCGGCTCCTGCTCAGGCAGATCGATCAACTGTTCGAGGACGGCCTTTTTGATCTCGATTTCGGTCTGGCCGCCGAGATCCTGCGCCACCTCTATGGCGACCTGAGCCGCGTAGGCAGCCGCCTCCTGTTTGGACAGGCCAAGCTGGGCAGCGACTTTCCGCGCGGTATCGACCGCGTGAGCCGCGACCGAGCCTACATGAAGACCGGAGTCGCTCGCACCCTGAATCGCGCCGTATGTCGCTCCCCGCAGGGCATCGATCGGGTTCGCCGCTGTCTTGCTCAGTGCGCCAAGCGTGCCCCCATCGCAGCCTCCGTCAGCCGTCCCGCGCCAAGTCCGGCACCTCCGGCAGCGTGCATCGCGCCACGTGTCGCACTCAGAGCGACGTCCGAACCATGTCTCCTTATGTCCTCCACTTGATGCGTGGCGGTCGACTGCGCGGCGGGCGCCATCTTCATCCGCATGGTCGTCGATGCGATATTGATGCCCGCGCTGGCGATGCCGATGAGGATATGTAGAATCACCAGGAGCGGCACGGTCAGCGCGTGCTTGTCCGGCATTGTCGTGAACGTCCAGCCAAGAATGACCAGAAAGTACAGCGACGATGACAACGAGAGGACCACCTTGCTGCCATACTGATCGACGAAAGGCCCCCAGACCCGCAAGAACAGAACGTTCGCGATCTGACTCAGGACGCCCAGGGCCACTACCAACGTGAGCGGCATTTCCAACCGCACCAGCATGTAGACCGTAAAAAACGGCACGGCCAGATGGGCGACAAAGTTCCACATAAATAGGAAATTGATGAGCTTGCGAAAGTTCTTGTCGCCGAACGGTGCGCCCAGGGTTTTGAAGATCGACTGGCGCGGTCCGTCCGGCAGCGACATCTGCGGCTCTGGCATCCGAGCCATGAATTGGACGGCCGCACCGCCAAGCAAGACACTTCCGAACACTATGGTTATCGAGTACCCAAATATCACGTCCGAGTCCGCCACGGTGCCCTTCCACCAGTCGATGTAGAAGGCCGCCAGCATGGCCGATATGGCCGCCGCAATGGTCGCGACCCTCATGCGTTGGGCGAAAAATTTGCCCATGATGTCCTGCGGGACGATGTCGCGGAGCCAGCCGTTCCAACTCGTGTTGACAAAGGCGTTGGCAGCGCCGCGTACTGCGATGAAGAACAGCAGCAGGGTGACGGCACCCGGGTTCGGCACGTCGATGACGAAGGGAATGAAAGCGATGGGTATCCACGTGACGTAGGTGATGAAGTAGGCGGTGACCGCAATGATCTTCCGCATCCTGAGCCGCTCGACGACCACGACGGCGAAAATCTGGAGCGGCTGCATGATGAACGGAATCGCCGTCATAATGCCGATATGAACATTCGTCGCGCCGAGGATCAGTGCGAAGGCCGCGAGGAATCCGCCCGACGCCAGGCCATCGGCACCCGATGCGGCAATGGCCTGCAACGTCATGTTGCGGAGGCCGCGCTGCGTATCCTACTCGGTCAGTTCCGGCTTGGGCCGCAGGAACCGGGGGATCGCTGCCATCGTGTCACTCTTTGTCGCTTAATCTTGTCAGCGGACTACTGAATGAACTGCGCGAGGAAGTATCCGCCGACGCCGACGCCCGACGCTACTACGACGAGAATCGCCCCGTATACTGCCCATCGACGGACGCGCTTGCTCCCGCTGGACGGCCAGCTTCGTATTTGGCGTATTTGCACCGCACCAGCCTTGTCTACATAAAACTCTTCCTCGCCTTCGTCCGTTGCAGACCCGTCGACACCGCGGAAGCTCAACAATATCCGGTAGTAGGCTGGTGTTTCGACTGACTCCTTGATGTCCCACACGATGTCTCTGGTACCGAGGCGGCGGCTATATGTGGAGAGGTCGCCGCGGACTATGGTCAATGCGATCATCTCGGCGTTGGCGAGGGACACAGCTTTACTGTGGTCGGAGACCGCCTGCCAGTTGGTGGACGAAGGTGTTTGCGCCGGTTGGGCAAATGGCCGGCGCGCCTCGGTGGTTTCTTCCATCGGTGTCCCGAGGGCCGCGAACACACCGCTGCTGGTGAGGGAAGCCGTCTGCGTGCTGGCCGTCAATTCCTCTCCAAGGAATGTGCTGCTGAACGTCTGGACCAAGTGACCGTGTATGCGGGTGAGCGTCCTGATGGCCACGACGATAAGTGCAATGAAGATGACGAGGGGCAGAGGAACGGCAAGGATTCCGAGAGCGAACAACTCCGACACGAAGGGTACCGACCACAGGGCGATCAGCGCCAGAAAGGAGACAGTGACCGTGTCGCGAATCACGCTTCGAAGCGCCTCCTGGCCCCACACGCGGGATGTTCTGCCGCCACGTCGAAGGAATAGAATCGTCGTCTCATCTGCCACGTTGCGCGTGCTCCGCCAAATCGCCAGTCCCGACGGGATGCACAAGGCCAACGTGAGGAGGCCGATGCCGCTGCCGACCACGTCTTCCGTGACCTTTATCAGGCTCGCGGCATCGGATGCGAATCGCGTGACAAATGTTCCTGTGCCAATCAGCACGACAACTATCAAGCCATTGATGACGATGTTTATCGTCGAGCGCCGTACTCGCTGGGAGAACTCGCTGTCGAACGACAGCCCGCTCCTAAAAACTTGCAGGCCGAGCGAGAGATTGTCCAGGTATGTCTGGAACAGCTTCGGGGTGACTCGCGCGAGGAAGTCGCCAACCGGCTTGTGCGACTTGGCTATGTAGGGATAGATTGCTGCATTCAAGGCAGTGACCGCGGCGACGACCTGGTAGGTTACCGCGCCGATGGCGTTCTGCTCGACACCGACTTTCATCATCGCCAACGAGAACTCGCCGATCTGCGGCATTCCCATGCCGACCTGGAGCGACGTTCGGTCCGGCTGCCCGACCACGAATGTGCCGACGGTGTCGATGGCTATCTTGCCCGCGATGAATACGAGCGAGATGATAATGGCAGGCAGCAGATGATCTTTGAGCACGAATATGTCGATGAGCATCCCTATCGAAACGAAGAACAATGCCGAGAACATGTCTCGGACAGGGGTGATGACCCGTTCCACGTCCTGGGCCTGCTTTGTATCGCCAACGACCGCACCGATCAGGAATGCACCCGCCGCTGCCGAGATACCCAGCGACTGAGCAATAAGCGCGAGTGTGAAGCACATAGCTAAGGTCGCCAATAACATCGTTTCGGAGGACTTAAACTGATCGACGAATGAAATGATGCGTGGAACGAAAATCGCCCCGAGTGTTAGAGACGCCGTCGCGAAAATCGTCAGCTTGAGGACAAGCGGACCAACGTCCTCAATGGAGGCCGCTCCGGTAGTGGCGATTCCCGAAAGCAACGTAAGCAATACAACGGCGATAAAGTCCTCGACGACGAGGATGCCGACGATGAGTCTTCCCGCCTGGGTATCGAGCCGTCCCGTATCCCGCAGTACCTTGATGAGGATCGCCGAACTGCTGATCGCCAACGCCGCGCCGAGGAAGATCGACTCCATCGGTGTCCAGCTAAGAAAGCGGCCCGTCTGGTAGCCGAGGGCCAGCATGACGATCAGTTCAAGCGTGCCGATTATCAGTACGCTGAGGCCGACCTGCCGGATGCGCCGCCAACCGAATTCGAGACCTATTGCGAAGAGCAGGAGCACGAGGCCGAGGTCGGCCAGCAGCCGGATACTCTCGATGTTCGTCACGGGCGGCGTCGAAAGAGTGTACGGCCCCACGATTACGCCCGCGATGAGGTAGCCGAGAATGGCGGGCTGATTTAGCTTGCGAAAGATGACGACGGCCAGCCCGGCGACGGCCATGATGATGGCGAAGTCGCGGACGAGCGCGAACTCCTCGACGTGCTCCGCCGCCTGTGCTACCGCTTCGGGCATTTCTTCATTCCAATGGTCGTCGGCAACCGAAACCCAGTTCTACTGTCCGATCGCGTGCTAGTCGTTCGACAGGGTGCCACCTTAAGGTATATATTGGCCCCCGTCCATGCGATCGAACGCTCGTCAACGGCCGAGTTTCACCCACTTGCTAATATGCTTACACCTGCCATGTCTCCTCGCCTAGTAAAGCTGCGGTCTGAGAACGACGCGTTTCAACACGCCGAAACCCTCAGCAAGAACCGGACAAGGCGTCAGAAGCACCGCAAGTTCTTCGTCGAGGGCGTGAAAACCATAGAACAGGCGTTGACGAACGAGTGGAAAGTCGATGCAATATATTATGCAGGCGATGTAGAGTTGTCGAGCTTCGCGCGAAATGTGCTGGGCAGGTCCACTGCCCGAGAGCACTTCGAACTACCTTCACGGATGTTCGAGAAACTGCGTTGGTCGAGCAAGATGGAGAAGCGCTCGGAGTTGATCGCGCTCATCGAGATGCCGCCGGAGGATCTTTCGCGAATATCGGTCAAACAGAACTCGCTCATTGTCGTGTTCGACCGGCCTTCTAGCTTCGGCAACCTCGGCACTATCATTCGTACCTGCGAAGCGTTCGGGGCAGACGGGCTGGTGATAACGGGCCATGCTGTCGATCTGTACGACCCGCAGACGGTGCGAGCGAGCATGAGTTCATTGTTCTCGGTGCCAATCGTCAGGCTCCCGTCACATCAAGAGGTGCAGGACTGGTCGGACGGAGTTCGGAAGCAGTTTCCGGAATTCCGCTTAGTAGGCAGTTCCGCCCGGGGCGCACAGGACGTACAGACATATCAGTTTCAGGGGCCGCTCGCCCTCGTCGTGGGCAACGAGACTCACGGCCTCAGCATGAACTACATGAAAATATGCGATGCCGTCGTCAGAATACCTATGTTCGGCTCGGCGACGTCGCTAAACGTAGCGTCGGCGTCAGCAATCCTGCTGTATGAGATCAATCGGCAGCGCGCCCAGACCGAGAGCGGATAGACGCGAATGACCGACAAGCAGGTATAATTGGCCTGACGACCTCGAACAGCGGTCTTACAAGGACAGGGAGACGAATATCGTGACGATAGAGGGCGGGCGGGAAAAGCCTTCGGACCAGCCAGCTAAATCGAGCGATGACGTGATGGCAGAAAACGTCGACCGTGAAACGCTTGTCGGACGCTACGGCGAGGCGATGCTGAGGATTGGTCAACTCGAGTCCCAGTTGCAGGAGTTGACCGACGAGCTTCGCCTGCGCGAGCGCCAAGCCTCTGCCGGGTACGCCACCACGCAGTTCCAGTACACTCAAGGACTCCCTTATCTCGAGCAGAAAATCGCCGAGCTTCAGAAAGCCATAGATAGCGCTTCAGCAAGTGGCAGCGAGACGACAGAGGATGACGGGAAGAAGGCGACCGGACGGACTGAGCCTGAAGAGTCTGAAGAGATGCGACAACTTCGGATCCAGATTAACAGTCTTTCGGGCCAACTTGCAGTAACCGACCAACAGCTAACGAAGATACAAGGCGGAAGAACCCACCGACGCCACCGTGGCCCGAGTGAATCAGAGGGTGGAGGACACTCTCGGCGGCGTTCACGAGGTCAGAAATCGGTCTGGCAACGACTGCGTAAAGCGGAGACCTACAAAACGCTAATCGCCAAGTACCGCTACGTATTGTACGCAGCGGTGATCGTCGTCACTTTGATATCCGCAGGTGTTATCTACCAAAGTCTCACAGCCAAACCGGTAGCGCCCACAAGTGGCGGGCAGACCGTTTCTCAAGGCGGTTCCTTAATATCAGGAATTCGAGTGGACTCGACGGTCCCATGGAATTCCACGGGCGTGATTGTTAGCAATAGCGACGTACTCGAAATGACGGCGAGCGGGGTCGTAACATATGAACCGGGTCGTTCATCGTCGCCCGACGGTGACACGCTCGATGGCGTTTGGCAAAACGGAAACGATAATGCCAGCGTCGCGCCCTGGATGGCTCCTTCTCTGCCGGGTCAATCCTTGATAGCAAAAATTGGGACCAGCGGTGAACCTTTCTATGTTGGACGATATGCGCTCGTCCGGCCGAACGAAGCAGGTGAACTGTTTCTCGGCGTTAACGAGAAATCGAGTGGGGGTCGTGGTGACAACGCTGGCTCATGGACTGTAGAAGTCGGAGTCAAAGGCTGCTGTGCTTCGGGTCCGGAGAGAATGCCGATAAGCCTGGAGATGACAGCTTCTGGTGACGATGGCGTGATTAACCTCTCTTGGGAGAAGCTCGGAGGCGATGTGCTAGGGTACAACGTCTATCGAGCACTCCCGGGAGTGCTGGGCGTAGAGATCGCCAGGCTGGGACTATATGTCACAGAGTTCGTTCTGCCAGGCCCTTCGCAGGGCGGTAAAGTGTGCGCCTTTATTCGGCCATATGACGCCAGCGGTCTGAGAGTCGCCTCCGAGCAGAAGTGTGTTGACATGCCTAATAGTTAGGCGCTTCACGGACCACCTGGGCACGAGCCGACTGGCGTTGCCTCAAGATGACTGTCACGAAGGGTAGAGGCAAGGCATGTCTGCGACAGTTATGACGGTCACAGGGCCAGTACCTGCCAACGAACTCGGCTTCACACTGATCCATGAGCACATCTTCCTCGATTTGAGGAACGATGTTTGGCTCAGCGACCGCATGCTTAATGACCCCGACCTGGCGCACCAGGAGTTGATGCGATACAAAGACGCCGGTGGGGTAACGCTGGTCGACCAGACGCCGGGCGGCCTGCGCGGTAATACGAACCGCATTCTGCCGACCAAGCACCCTCTGGCAATTCGCGAGATCGCCGAGCGCACGGGACTAAACATCGTCCTCGGCTGCGGCTGGTACCGTGAACCGTACTACGAACCGTACCTATGGCGGGCCACAACTAATCAGATCGCCGACGAGATCATCGCCGACGTGACCGAGGGCATTGAGGGCACGGACGTAAAGGCTGGCCTCATCGGTGAGATCGGTGCCCACGCCAACCATATTTCGCCGGTCGAGGAGCGCGTCCTTCGAGCCGCCGCGCGTGCACAGAAGGCGACCGGTGTCTCCCTCTCGACTCACCAGTCCGAAGGCAATGTCGCCCTGACACAGCTAGATATTCTCGAAGAGGAAGGTGTCGATCTTCAGCGCGTCATTTGCAGCCACTCCGGCGGACAGCCTGACCACGAGTATCACATCGCCATCGCCGAACGCGGCGCCTACGTTTCTTTCGAGGGGCTTGGCAGCCGCAACCCGGTGGACGCGGAACGGGAGATGCGGTCGATGCTCCAACTCATCGAAGCAGGCCACATCGACCGGATGCTTCTCTCCCACGACGTTTGCGTCAAACCGATGTATGCTTGCTACGGGGGCAGCGGCTATGGCTTCATTCCTCAGACCTGGCTTGGATTGATGAAAGAACGAGGCGTCACCGACGAGCAAATCAACCGACTCATGATCGACAATCCGCGACGAGCCCTGACTGGGGAGTAATCAGTGGAATCTGAGATTGAATGGGGAGCGTTTCCCGATAGTGCGTTCGGGCGGCCCGTCCCAAACCATCCGCAGGTAGGTCGCGCGGGTACGTCCGCCGTTATCCTCAACGACGCCCATGAAGTGCTGCTCGAACTGCGTTCGGACTTCAAGCTCTGGGGTTTGCCGGGCGGACGGATGGATATAGGCGAGTCTGTAGAAGAGACGGTCGTGCGGGAGGTGCTCGAAGAGACTGGTCTGACCGTTCGCATCGAACGGCTGGTCGGTGTCTACTCCGACCCCCGCCAATATGGCATCGTCGCCTACCCGAACGGTGATGTTGTCCACGCGGTCGTGATGTGCTTCGTCTGCAAGTGTGTCTCCGGCGAGTTGAAGTATTCAGCCGAGAGTCTCGATCTGAGATATTTTTCGACTGACTCCCTGCCTGACGACATGATGAAGATACACCGATTGCAGGTCGAGGACGCCATTTCAGCAAGGCCTCAGCCCTTCATCCGATGAAGGCTGTACACAGTCCGACAGAACCAACCTTGTTTCGTCCTGACGACATCCTCGCCCAACGGGGCAAATCTCCCTGGTTGGAGCCACTATTCGGCGACGGTCGCAACGAAGTGGTACTGATTTGCGACGCACCCGGATCAACTACCAGCACCGCAAGCGTTGACCCTGACTACAACGAGTTCTGGTTTGTGCTGCGCGGCGAGTACGAGTGGCTGATCGGCGATCATGCGCCGATCAGCGCCGCGAAGGGTGACATCGTTATGCGTCCAGCAGCGGTCGGACACACCATCAACGTGGTGGGCGACGAGCCGGGCCTTCGGATCGCCGTCTACGGTCCAGACGGTGCGACGACGAATGGGAGCGACGAGGACATTACAAAAGTGTCCTCGAAGACTGAGCCGCCGAACATGCTCCTTACTCCGACGAGCAGCCTGCTTGCAAACTCCGATGACCGCCGGTTCACTATCATCGAGGACGACCGCAATACGGTCTACCTCATCCGGGAGTATCCGGGCACGGTCAGTAAGGCCCACTGGCACTTCGACTTCGACGAATGGTGGTTCATCGCGGGCGGTGAGTTAGTTTTTGAAGTGGGCGAAGGCAGACCCAAAATACAGGCGAAGGACGGCGACATCGTTTTCACGCCGCGCGGCTTCCGTCACCAGATAAGGACCATCGGTGACCAGCCCTCGCTGCGAATGCCCGTCACGACTGCCGACAACGTCCACATCTGGACCGATGACGACACCACCGCACCGCCGTCGAGGGCGTGAGTGCCTATACCCTCCGCAGCATATACACGCTCGGCTTGATGTAACCTCGGCTGAAGGAGACGCTCAAGGGTACTTCCGCCGTGCGTTCCCAACGGTCGGCGAAGCGTTCGAGCGTGTCTTCGAGGAGTTGGCGGCGCGCAGTAAGCACGACGAATGCCCCACCCGGAACAACCAGTCGCGCTGCCTCCGATAGGGCACCTGCATATAGCTTATCGAGGTCGACATCCGTGCCCTTTACCATCCCGTACGGCAGGTCGGCCACGACGGTGTCGAAGGACTCTGAGGGCATCGGAATCTTTTGCATATCGCCGTGGACGAGATCAACGCCTGTAGAAATACCAGCAGCTTCAAGATTTCGCCCGGTACACGATAGCGCTTCCAGGTCGATGTCGACTCCGACGATGGAGGCGCCAGGCCCTACTGCCATGCGTTCGATGAGCAGCGTCCCGGAGCCACATCCCAGGTTCAGGAAGCGCTCTCCGTCGCGAGGCCCTGCCAGCATGACCATAGCATGAGCGACGGTGGCGTTCAGTGCATCTGTCCGATTGCAGACCCGCCACGGGCGAGCCGAGAGCGGCATCGGAGTTAGCCGTATCAGTACCTCCCAACCGGTCCCGGACGGTGGGCGGCGAATAGCCAGTTGAAGGTGACCTTCGTCGGATTGGTCCTTCAGCCGCGTCGCCGTGCCAATCTCGCTTCTCAATCGTTGAAAAGTGCTTGAATCGGCCCCCGCAGCGCTGAGGCGAAAGGTCTTGAATGATCCAGACCGGTGACGGCTGATAATGCCTCGAATCGCCGCAAGAATGCGGGTGAGGTATTGATGCCCGAGGAGAGCCTTGGGGCGAGGTACGTCGAAGCGCTCCACCAGGTGAACTGCAACTACACTTCGTAAATTCAGCAGAGGCTCAACCGGCCCGGAATATTTTACGAATATCCGCCCGTCTCTGGAGTATGCGCCTACGCGGTAGCCTTGCCGACCGAGCCTGTTCGAAAGCTCATCGTCTACAAATCGATCCAGCCCGGCGACCAGTTCAATCTCGTAGTCGCGGGCAGTTTCTGAACGTACTGTGGGAGAAGTCCGTCGGCGTGGCATGACGCCACCATCGTACCATCACGCGGCCATACTCCCCAGGTTATTCGGCAGACCTATTCGACTATGATGACTCCGTTGTGACCAATTATGCCGTGCAGCGCGCAGGTATACTGGTAGGTCCCAGCCGCAGGGAAACTCAGCGTGAACTCAGTTGGCGATTCCGGCTACAAGGCGAAAATACCTGAGTGGTAAAGGCTAGTGCCGTCGTACTCATCAGAGGGTTTGCCTGGCGGAATCTGTGTTGGATCACCAGCTGGCATATCTTGACCAGACAGGAAGGTTACCGAGTGTGGCTGCTGGGCCATCCACCGTACAGTATCTCCCGCCTTGACTCGCAGTTCAGTTGGGTAGTTTTCCAATAGCTCCAGAGGGCCGGTTGGTGTTTGTGTGAACGCGCCTACCTGCACTGTCCAAAGGGTCGTGCCGTCTGCCTGCGCCGCCTGGCCGGACTTGGCCTCGGCCTCAAAATACGCCTGGTCAAGCAACGAAAGAGTCGTCTCGGTCTCTTCCTTGGCGGTAGCCTCTGCCTCAGACACGGTGGTAAACCGCGCGCCCTGAGCGACGACATTTACCTCGCCTGCCATGCCGGGGTGGATAACACATAAGTACGCGAACGTTCCCGTCTGCGGAAACGTAACGCTCAAATTCGTGCTTTTGAAGACCACGCCAGTGTTAATCATTTGGCTGCCGTCGAATGGCAGAGTGGCTCCTGCCTCCGCGTTGACGGGCCATGCTGGAGGGGGACCCGCTGGCGGAGCGCCATCCAACGATAAGAATGTGACCGAGTGCGGCTCATCCGAGGTGATCGTCCAAGTGATGGTGTTACCTACAGGAATTGTGACCGACTGTGGCGTGTATATGTTCCCCGCAACATTCCCTGTGCCTACTCCCGCAGAGATATCACTCACGGGACTTGTCAAACCGATATCGAAAGTAGGGGGCGGCCCATCGCCGTCAGTACTGCACGCGACGAAGAAAACGGCCACGAACGGTATGACCAATAACAACATTCGATGATTCATGTGCGGTCTCCTCTGACACGGCATCTGGCGGAATTCTACCACTTACCCGTCCATCAAACGTTACGGTACACGTTACGAACTCGGCAAACCAAGGTAGGTGCTCCCCTGTAGCATGGACAGGTGCTGGCTGTCGGGCGGATACGCAACTCATAATCTACGATAAAATCATATCCCTGACAGGACGCTTTTTTCATGGTGTCTCCAAGATCGTGTTCGCGTTGTGGCGGCGCGTTGGTGAACGGATCGCCCAGCTTCCATGACGACGACTTCTGCGTGAACTGCGGATGGCGCAGCCTTGACCTGCCGGACAACGTCCTCGGCGAGTTCCTCAAGCATCATGGAGACGAGCAGATCGAAGGCTACAAGCCGAGGAACAACATCGGCACTGGCAAAGTATCTCCAACGGGCCACGAGCGTCGACAGCGCGAAGCCCGCAATCGACCTGAGGCGTAGTCTCGTCGTTTACAGGTAACCCGTACCGCCAACACTGGCTCGCCCACGTTGTCTTGCCGCCGACTGCATGACTATGCCTCTCCAGGATATAATAATCGTGCTAGCTCCGCGATCTGCGCGGTGAATTTCTCTTAGGAGCACGAGAAGATATGGCAACGGTTTTTGTTCCTCCGCTAATGCAGAAGCTGACTGACGACAAGCCCACTGTTGAAATCTCTGGCAAGACCGTGCGCGAAGTGATTGCAAACCTTGAAGCAGCATACCCAGGCACGAAGGCGCGCATCGTGGACGGGTTTAAGATCAAGTCGAACATTTCCGTAGCCGTCGACGGCGAGGTCACGCCCATCGGCATGCTCGAAAAGGTCAAGGAAGACAGCGAAGTTCATTTCCTTCCGGCCATCGGTGGGGGAACATAGGGTATCCGGGAGCCAAAAAATTAACCATACGGCCATACTCGCCCATTACGACGGGCAGAGTATTCAGCTAGACGAGCCCTGCACGCTAGACGCGAACGACCGATTATTGATCGTAGTGCTCCCAAGGTCTAACGACGACAGCGTCGACTGGACTCGGCGCTCACTCGACGCGCTAGAAAATGCTTACGGGGATGATGAGCCCGAGTACTCCCTACCCGGCATCAAGCTAGCGAACCCCGATTTTGATGGAAGGTGATGTTGTACTGACCCCGATCGCGCAATCGAAGGCATGTTCCTATCGTATTCGAAGGCGGCAAGCCGGACAAAGTTGCGGCTACCTGTGAAAAGTTCCCGGAGGCTCAGTTCTGTGAGCGCGGAAACGCGATTTCTCTCCTGGCCCGGATACTAGAGAACTGAGTCGCCGCCTCATGCGAAAACCTGAGCCTTGTCTCGAAACCGAGCGTCTCCTCATCCGCAACTGGGAACCCGACGATTGGCGACTCGTGCAACCGATGGCCTCCAACCCGCTGGTCATGCAGTACATCGGGCACTACCATCCGTGGCAGGAGGCGGAGACGCGCCAGTTCGTACTCAACCGAATCCGTGATTACGAGCAGTACGGTTGGACTATGTGGCCCCTTCTGTTGAAAGAGAGCGGCGAGTTCATCGGCTACTGCGGCTACCTGCGACGACGGTACGGCGAGTACGAGGGCGAGGTTGAGATCGGGTACGCCATCAACCGCTCTCATTGGGGTCAGGGACTGACGGCTGAGGCCGGCGCGAGGATTCTCGATTACGGGTTCGAGACGCTTGGATTCGACCGCGTAATCGCAAGCGCGAGGCAAGAGAACGCTGCCTCCATCCGCGTCATGCAAAAATTAGGAATGATGTCGATTGGCGACTCGCCAAACGATAGGGCTATACCACGGCCTCACTATTCCATCGAGAATCCACACCGCTGAGGATTCGCAACTTCAAAGTAGCTGCGCTAGAATGGTTCACCGCAGAAGTTACTGATTCTGTAGCCGAGCGGCCTACCGCTTTAGACAAAGATTCCACACTGGGGTAAGTCCATGACCGACAAAGTTTTCAAGGGCGTCGTCGTGCCGACAGTTACGCCGCTGACGCCGGACGAGAAGGTCGATACGAAATCCTTGCGACGGCTCATCAACTATCTGATCGACGCCGGGGTTCACGGCATCTGGGCGGCAGGGACCACCGGCGAGTTTGCCGCGCTGGAGGACGAGCAGCGCCTTATCGCTATCGAGACGACCGTCGAAGAAGTGAACGGTCGCGTGCCGGTCATTGGCAACGTGTCGGGGGTGGCAACGAAGGTCGCTGTCAACCTGGCCAGGGCTTTGGCCGAAACCGGCCTTGACGGCGTCGCGGCCACGCCACCGTACTACTACAACCACGATCAGGGCGAACTCATCGACCACTTCCGGGCGATCAGCGCCGCCGCCTCTCAACCACTCTGGATCTACAATTTCCCGGCTATGACCAAGCTCACGATGGAACCGGCGACCATTGCCACGCTCGCTGCCGATGGCACTGTCGTCGGGATGAAGGACTCCTCGGGCGCTGGAGAGGCTCTGGCCGAACTCGTCGTACTATGCGAGCAGGACCATATTGAAATGTATCGTTTCATCGGCTCGATTTACCGGACTACTACTACGAGGAGAGTCGGCGCTCACGGCGTCATCCCCGGTGGGTCGAACCTGGCCGCCGCAAGCTTGTCGAAGGCGTGGGAAGCAGGTGAAGCGGGTGACGAGACGACCGCCGTCGAACATCTCAGCAAGGCCATCGCTACGCAAAAAATATCAAAGCTCGCGAAAGCCGGAGGGCGAAACGCGGCGTCGGCGTCGGGAGTGAAGTCCGCTCTCAAAATAATGGGTATTATTGACTACGACACAGTGACGTCGCCGATGCGTTCTCTGACTGAGGAAGAGAAGGCCTATATCCCAGGCATTCTGCGAGAAGTCGGGTTGCTGAACTAGCGATCGTACTCATCACACGGCAATTTTTCGGCATCAATTGCTCGCGGTGCATTCGAGAAGTGGTATAATTCGTCGGGTGCGGCTCTCTCGCTGCACGAATAGTTTTGGAGAAGACAAGAATTGGCATACGTAACCCTTCGTGACGGAGAAGACGGCGAGCAGCTTCTGAAGCGCTTCCAAACGCAGATGCAGCGATCCGGAATTCTCCGTGAACTGCGGAACCGGCGTTTCTTTCGCTCCAAGGGCGAACAGCAGCGCCTTGACAAGGCCCGCAGTCTCCGCCGAATCCGCCGCCGCCGCAACCGCTCTTGATTTCGAGTTAGTAGTCTAGATTCTATCGCTATTCGCTCCATCCATAGTGTGCCGAAACGGGGCACGCTATTCGATACAGCAAAGTGCTATGAGGCTCGCTTCGTCGCGGCGCATTTCGCGACCTAACTGAAGGTCGGACCCGACGTTATCGCTGATGACACACCGTAGGTTTTGACATCCGCCCCCCTCCCATGTAGGGTAAAAATGGAAACTTGGGCGACGCGCACCGGCGATTACGTATGTACCGCATGTAAGGGCGCACCTACTGACGTTCGGCGACTCTCTATACAAAAAAACGATGTATTCGTCGTGCCATCCCATCTGGCGAGACGGATACGTTTCCTAAAAAGGGGAAATCGAAGTGGTCAGCCGCCAGTTATGGCTACTGGGCCTCTCGGTTGCTGTCCTCATGCTGGGGGTGGCTTGCGGAGAGCCCAACTCTACTGAAAACCCACCCGCGGCAGCGCCAGGCCAGCAAAGCCCGGTAGTCGTCGCTACCCCTGCGCCCACACTAACGGTCGAACGCAGGTCTGTCTTGCCGACTCCGCCACTGTTTACTCATACACCCACTCCGACCGCGAAGATCACGCCAACGACTATCGTGATCTTCCTGCCGACATCGGTCGCGACCCTAATCGTACTTTCACGGGACACGGCGACGCCGACTGCAACAAAAACACCGACTCCCTCGCCGACTCCAACTCTCTCGCCCACGTCAACAGTCACACCGACGCCGAGCCCAAGCCCGACCGCGTCACATACACCCACACCCACACCCAGCACCAACGCTGAAGGGGGCTCGCCAACGGCGGTGGTGACGACTCAACCGCCGCTGAATCCAAGTCCGACCATGACGCGAACACCTGCACCGCGACCGTCTGCCACTGTCAGACCTACACTAACTCCTCGGCCAACGATAACGCCATTCCCGACGATAACACCATTCCCGACCAGGGTCCCGTTCTTTACGCGAACGCCATCCCCTACCCCATCACCGACGCAGACGCCATTGATCATCGCGTCACCGACAGCGGTGCCAACGGCGACTAGCACCGATTCCACTTTGCCGACTCCAATCACCGAGGACTTGAGCATTGTCGAGGTCGTCTCCATCGTCAAGCCGTCGGTAGTCCACATCGCAACATCCGAGCGATTGGAGATCGGACCGAGTATCGAACCTCAGAAAATCGACGCAGTCGGAACGGGGATTATTTTGGACAACGTCGGGCACATCTTGACGAACAACCATCTAGTCGAGAACTCCCAAACTATCATCGTAACCCTACCGACTGGTGAGAGCTTGTTCGCCGTGTTGCGAGCTGGAGACGTGCAGACAGACACGGCGGTCATCAGGATTTCTCCAGGTGATATCGAACTCCAACCTGCTAGGCTGGGCGATTCCTCGAAGCTGGTCGTTGGACAGCCGGTGCTGGCGATTGGGCACGCCCTGGCGATCCCTGGCGGCCCTATCGTTACCGACGGTATCGTTAGCGCCACTGGAGTCTCAATTGGAGCCAGCCCACAGCTAACTCTCATCGACATGGTCCTGCATACCGCACCGATAAACCCGGGTAACAGCGGTGGGCCGCTAGTTAACCTGCGCGCCGAGGTCATCGGCATCAACACGGCCATCATCGAAGAGACCCGAGGTATTGGCTTCGCGATCAACGTGAACGACGCACGCCTCGTGGCCGATCAGATCATCGAGTTCGGCGAGGTGGGCCGTGGGTACGTAGGCATAACGCCACTCAACGTATCGTCTGAATTACTAGTCCATCCAACTCGGTATTTTGCTGCCGCCCGATGTGCGAAGCGGGGTGCTCGTGACCGATGTTCGCGAAGAGTCGCCCGCCCAAGGGGCGGACATGCAGGCGGGAGACGTTATCGTACAGATCAACCAGACTGTTATTAAAAACACTGGTGAGTTGTCGAAGTTACTTCTCAGTCATCCTCCCAACACACCAGTGGAGATCAGCTTCTACCGTAGCCTGCAAAAGCGGACGGTAGAGGTCACACTCGGAGAGCAGCCGCAATAGCGGGGCACGACATTGACGAACGAGGAGACGAAGTTGAGCAAGGACACTATCGAGGGGACAGTCAAGTGGTCGGGAGAGCACTGGATCAACTATGTCCGGCGGCCCGGCGAGACCCAAGACAGCGGAAGCGTTAGCCTGTATCACACGAAATACAGCAGCGCAGGCGAGGGAACGGTCGCGTTCGTCATGATTCCAGACGCCGGCATCGACGCGATTTACACCGACAGCGCCGAGTTGGCGGAGTGGACGATTGAGACGATGATTCGCGGGCGGGGCAATCAGTTCGACCGCGACATACCCGTCGTGGAGGCAACGCTGACTAGAGGCGGTGATATTCGAAAAAATCCGTCGTGGAACATCGAGGCGAACGAACAGACTATCGTCTCAACCTGGAACGTCACCGACCCGGCCGTCATTCACTGGGGCGCGGCGCCCGTCGGCATCCCTAACCTGCATATTTTTTCGTTGTTGTATTTTACGTACGATACCGAGCTAGCCGTCGATGGGAAGTCAGTGGATGGCAAGCCTTATCCGCGTGACATATGGCAGAATTCCATTGGCGGGGACCGTAGTTCCTGTGTATTCGCGCTGGCGGAGACGACGCTGATTCTGGGAAAGTGATAAAACGTCGCCGTTGGAAGCTCTCAAATCGAACGATCAGCGGGCCTGCACAAAAGTCCCCAACTCGCTATCCATGTGACCCGCTTGTAGTCGTTCGATACCCCAGATAACCCAGCGCGCCTTCTACATCAGCAGTTTCAGCGGATTTTCAAGCTGGTTCTTGAGGTCGACGATGAAGGTAGCGCCCTCGGCACCGTCGGACACTCGGTGGTCGACTGAAAGCGTGGCGGACATCATCTGTCGGACAACGACCGTGTCATCCTGAACTACAGGCCGCTTCTGCACGGTGCCAACGGCAAGCACGCCCGACTGCGGCGGTTGGATGATGGCGACGAAGCTGGTCACGTCGAACATACCCATATTGCTTATGCTGAAGGTCCCGCCAGTGTACTCCTGGGGATGGAGAGTACCGCTTTGGGATCGCTCGACAAGGTCTTTGCTGGCTGTAGTGATCTCAGCGAGCGACTTGTGACCGCAATCGAGAATCGCGGGCATGATGAGGCCGTCCTCCTCCGCGATTGCGATGCCGACATTGATCGACTCGTGCATCTGGATGCCGTCGTCCGTGAAGTAAGCGTTAAACTTGGGGTGCTTCTTCAACGTGTTGACACAAGCTTTGATGATGAGGTCGTTCACGCTCACGCGGACCCCGTCGTCCTTGAGATTCTCGTTGATCTGCTTGCGTAAAGCCATCGCCTCGGTCATGTCGATGTCGGCCGTCACGTAGAAGTGCGGTATGGTCGTCTTGCTGCCGACCGTGACGCGCGCGATTTGCTGCCTCATCCGTGACAGAGGGACAATTTCGTCCGTTCCGGTCGGGACATGAACTTGTACGGGCTTGGGGGCTGGCACTGCAACCGAAGCGGGCGCGGCGGCAGGTGCTTCGGTGGGAGCGGGAAGCGCCTTCGCGGACGGCTCCGCGGTCATGACATCGGTCTTCACGATACGACCACCGGGACCGGTGCCCTGCACCATTGCCAGGTCGACTCCGCGCTCGGCAGCTATCTTGCGCGCCACGGGCGATGCTCGGACTTCGTCCATTGGAGCAGCAACAAGCGCCGCGGCCGGAACCGCACCGTCCGTCAACTCGTGTTGGGCTTCCTGTTCTGGTTCGGCAGATTCAGGCTCTTCGGCTGGCTCTATTTCGGGTTCAACTGCCGGGGCCAGAGAGCCGCCGCTGTCGGAGATTTCTTCGTCCGCCGTGCCGACGATGGCTATGGAACCGCCAACTGCGACCGTTGTGCCCTCCTCGACCAGGAGCTTACGCAGAATCCCTTCGGCGGTCGATTCAAACTCGACGACGGCCTTGTCGGTCTCGATCTCGGCGACAGCGTCCCCTAACGTCACCTCGTCGCCGACGGACTTGAGCCAGCGCACGAGCGTGCCTTCCTGCATGTCGTAGCCCATCTGGGGCATGTTCATTTCGGTAGCCAGCGGAACACCTCCTCAGAATCTGAAAAGCTTCTCGATTTCGGTAATGATGCGATTTGCATCAGGTATCTGCATGTCTTCCAGTGTCGCGTTGTACGGTGCAGGAACATCGTGCCCGTTAACACGCCCGACGGGGCCATCGAGGTAATCAAATGCCTCTTCTTGAACGGTGCTTGCGATCTCGGCAGAGAAGGCACCCGTGCGCCAGTTCTCTTCCACGATCATAGCCCTGTTCGTCTTCTTGACCGACTCGACAATCGTATCGGTGTCGAGGGGGTGCAGCGTGCGCAGATCGATGACTTCAGCCTCAACGCCGCGCTTCGCCAACTCGTCCGCCGCCTCTAGGGACGTGTAGACCATCCGGCCGTACGAGGCCAAAGTGATGTCAGTTCCCTCCCGCCGGACTATCGCTTGGCCCATCGGCACCGTGTAATACTCTTCGGGCACGTGGCCTTTCTTGCCATAGAGCAGGCCGTGTTCGGCGAAGATCACGGGGTTCGGGTCGGCGATGGCGGTGCGCAGCAGACCGAGGGCGTCGTACGAGTTCGACGGCACGCATACTTTGAGTCCAGGCACCGAGGCGTACCAGCCCTCAAAGTTCTGTGAGTGAGTCGCGCCGAGCCTACCGCCCCCACCCGTAACGGCTCGTATGACCAGCGGCACCTGAATCTGCCCATTGGACATATAGCTCATCTTCGCGGCATGGTTGACGACCTGATCTATACCAAGGAGCATGAAGTTGATCGTCATCATCTCGACGATAGGACGCATTCCAGCCATAGCAGCACCCGTCGCCGCGCCGATGACGACCGACTCAGCGATGGGTGTATCGCGAATCCGGTCGGGGCCGAACTCCTCGAAAAAGCCGCGTGTAACCGCATAGCTTCCCTGATACGCGCCGATGTCCTCACCCATGAGGAAAACACGGTCGTCGGTCTCCAGGGCCTCGTGCAGGCCTTGGCGGATCGCTTCTCTTATGATTATTTCGGGCATTTTGTCCGTTCAACTCCGGGTCGGCACGGGGCGTGACCCCTACAAGGCCTGTAACGAGAACCTCTCCTTGTGGCTTGCGTTATTCCGCGTATACGTGGTCGAATAGCGCCTCGGCTGGCGGCTCTGGGCTGTTCTCGGCGAACTCAACTGCCTCGTCCACGACGGCACGAGCCTCTTTGTCGATCTCCTCAAAGTCTGACTCTTCCATCAGACCCTCAGCCACTGTGAGCTTGCGAAGGTTGTCCATTGGGTCGTTGTTTTCGCGCCACTGGCCGATCTCCTCACGCGAGCGGTAGGCCTGCGCATCAGCGACAGAGTGGCCCCTGAACCGATATGTCATCGCCTCAACGAAAACGGGCCCGTTACCAGAACGGACCCGATCAACAGCCTCGACCGATGCCTCACGTACAGCTAGTACGTCCTGACCGTCTACGTTCGCGCCGGGGATGTTGTAGGCGGCGATGTCGTCGTAGATTTCTTTACCACCAGCACGGGAACGCTCGACGTGTGTGCCCATGCCATATAAATTGTTCTCCAAAAAGAATACTACTGGCAGCTTCCAAAGCGACGCCAGGTTCAGCGACTCGTGAAACTCTCCCTCGTTGACTGAGCCGTCGCCGAAGAAGCACATGACGACGCGATCCTCATCGCGCAACTTGGTTGCAAGCGCCAGACCGACCCCTAAAGGCATCTGCCCTGCGACTATGGCGTGACCGCCCCAAAAATGCTTCGATACGTCAAACAGGTGCATCGAGCCACCCTTGCCGCCACTTACCCCCGTTGCCTTGCCATATAGCTCAGCCATGACTGCATTGGGATCGAGGCCTTTCGCTAACGCGTGGCCGTGATCGCGATAGCTGGTGATGACATCGTCGTCGTGGCGCAGCGCCGAGATTGCGCCGACGGCAACCGCTTCCTGCCCGATGTACAGGTGCAGAAATCCCTTGACCTTCTGCTCCTGGTACTTAACCTGGCTAAACTCTTCAAATATTCGGATAACCTGCATCTGCCGATACAAATCGGCTATCTGCGTCTTATCCAGTGTTGTCGCCAGCGCCATTCTTCTTCCTCAAAACCTGTGTATCTTGTAAATCCTGTCAAATGGTGCCGGGCTAGTCCTTCGCCCTCACCTCGATCCTCTCCCTCAGGGAGAGGAGGAACGAGTTAAATATGAATCGCCTCGCCATCTGCGGCGAGCGCAGCTTCTTTGATCGTCTCGGATAGAGTTGGGTGTGGGTGAACCAGCCAACCCAACTCTTTGTTCGTGCTTTCGAGGAGGCGGGCCATCCCAAGCTCGCCGAGTAGTTCCGTGACCTCGGCCCCGATCATGTGCGCGCCGAGAATGTCACCTATCTCCTCGTCGACCACGACCTTCACAAAACCTTCGGTCTCGGCCAGAGCCAGCGCCTTGCCGCTCGCGATGAAAGGGAACTTGCCGACCTTTACAGTATACCCACGCTCCACGGCCTGCGCTTCAGTGAGGCCAAAGCTGCCTACCTGAGGCCGGCAGTAAGTGGCTCTCGGAATGTAGTCGTAATCGAGGGGCTGCGGCTCAAGGCCAGCCATGTGCTCGACCGCCGTCACGCCCTGTGCCGATGCCACGTGTGCCAACAGCATCTTGCCGGTCACATCACCAATGGCGTAAATATTGTCGATATTCGTCTGCATCATTTCGCCGACCGTGACGTAACCACGCTCGGTTTCGACGCCTGTGGTTTCGAGACCGATGCCGTCGATATTGCCCTGCGCTCCAACGGCTACTAGCACCTTGTCGCACTCGATCTCAGTCGTGCCTTTCTCGTTGGTAACAGTCACGGTCGCCGTGTTGCCGCTGACCTTCACTTCGTCAACGCTCGAACCGGTCATCGACTTGATGCCCTGACGCCGGAAGGAGCGCTCCAATTGACTACTGACTTCCTCATCTTCGTTTGGTACAACGCGGGGGAGCAACTCGACGAGTGTGACCTCCGAGCCGTACTTGCTCCACAGATAACCGAACTCCGCGCCCGTCGCGCCTGCGCCGACGATAACGACTCGTCCTGGCGGCTCTCGTAACTCCAGGGCCTCGCGGCTCGTGATGACGGTCTTGCCGTCGATAGGCAGGTTGGGTAGCTGACGGAAACGTGCGCCGGTAGCTATGATGATGTTCTTCGTGGAAAGAGTTCGTCCGGCGCGCTGGACCTCGACGGTATTGGCGTCCTTGATCGTGCCCAGGCCCTCGATCACTTCGACATTGTTCTTCTTGAGGAGGAAGCCAACGCCGTCGGTAAGCCGCTTGACGACCTGCCTGCTGCGGTCGATGGCCTTGCCGAAGTCGAGTTGCAGATTGTCGAAGGAGATGCCGAAATCGTCGGCGTGCTGCAGGAGACTCACTACCTCGGCGTTGCGGAGGAGCGCCTTGCTTGGGATGCAACCCCAGTTGAGACAGGTGCCGCCGATTTCCGCCCGCTCAATCACCGCCGCCTTCATCCCCAACTGACCGGCCCGGATGGCGGCCACGTACCCGCCAACACCGCTGCCGATGACCACTACATCATAGTCTGCCAATCGAACACTCCTACGCCGTTCGTCTATTACAGTGGCAATATTCTACACTATCGGTCTATCGTGCTTAAAGGCGTCGCATGCAGTTCCTTGACGCCTGCTGACGCCGAACATAGAATGGTGAACGTGTGTTCTGGACTAGGCCTGCAATTTGAGATCGAGGATTCAGTAATCGGAAGGCTCAACCTCAATGATCAACTGGCTGCTGAGCCCGAAAGTGCAAGCCCTTACTACGGTAGCCGCTCTGATACTGACGGTGGTCGCCTTGATCTTTGCGGCTTGGGTTTATATTTCGCAAAAGAGCGCTTCCTCGCTCTCATTGCAACTGACATCCAATACTCGTTTGGTCTCTAGCTCATCGCCAGTTACTGACAAGCTCGATATTTTCTTCGACGGGGAGTCTATCGATGAGTTGTGGCTGCTATCCTTCAGGCTAATGAACGATGGAGACGTGCCTATAACACCCACCGACTTCATCGAGCCGCTTAAAATCACTCAGTCGGCTGGACGAATCCTAGAAGTGAGACACGGAGAGACAGTACCAGTGAATCTCCGGTTCAGCTTTCTGATGGAGTCGAACCACGAGACGGTTCTTGAACGGATGCTCCTTAATCCAGGAAATTCGATCGTCTTTTCGCTCATATCGACTGGGTCGGCTAATACAGTTGGGGTTACGTCGAGGATCGTCGGTACCGATGACGTGAGGCTCGCTTCAGGCATCGTTTCAACTGAATCATCAGACCCCTTGAACCTGGTGGATACGGGCCTGTGGATGGCAGTTCTTGGGGGTATCATTCTTGGCCTTGTTGTCTTTAACAAATACTACAAGAGAAGGCGTCGAGAAAGAAGAATTGAGCGATTCCGCTTCGTCGTTGAAGGATACTTCGAGCCCGAAGGCCCGATCCAAACTCAAGAGGCATTTCAAAAGCTTTTGGACGAGTATGGGGGTTCAGTTGCCGAACAATTGCTAATCACAGAATCCAAATCAGTAAAGGACTCTTGACGAGAGAAGCATGCAAGAACGCGTCGTATCTCCAAAGAAGCAGACCGAGGACGTTGACAATAGTCTGCGGCCACGGCAACTGGTCGACTACATCGGGCAGGACGCCGTCAAGAGCAATCTTTCGATAGCCATCACTGCGGCTCGGCAGCGCAATGAGGCCCTCGATCACGTGCTGCTCTACGGGCCGCCCGGCCTCGGCAAGACGACGCTCGCCAACATCGTGGCGACGGAGATGGGCGTGCGCATCAAGACGACCTCCGGCCCGGCCATCGAGCGGCCCGGCGACATGGTGGCGACTCTCACGCAACTCAAGGAACACGACATCCTGTTCGTCGACGAGATACACCGGCTGAGCCGCGTCGTCGAGGAAGTGCTCTATCCCGCGATGGAGGATTTTTTCGTGTCGTGGGTCATCGACAAGGGCCTCAAAGCGCGGAGCATGAACCTGGGAATCAAGCCGTTCACGCTCATCGGTGCGACGACCCGTTACGGCATGATTAGCGCCCCGATGCGCGACCGCTTTGGCTCAGTACACCGCCTGGAGTTCTACGACGAGGAGGCGATGCGGACGATCATCACGCGCTCCGCCCGCATCCTAAATATCTCCGCCGAACCCGACGGCTTGTTCGAGATCGCCAAGCGCGCTCGTGGCACGCCCAGAATCGCGAACCGCCTCCTCCGGCAGGTGCGCGACTTCGCTCAGGTGGTCGCCGACAACGTCATCACCTTGGAGGTCGCCCAGGAGGCCCTCGCACGCCTCGAAGTGGACGGTTTGGGTCTCGACAAGCTTGATCACCAGGTGCTTGGCTCGATCATCGAGAAATTCAACGGCGGACCGGTCGGTCTGAACACCCTCGCCGCCTCTATCAACGAGGAGACGGAAACCATCGAGGATGTATACGAGCCATACTTGCTACAACTCGGTTTTTTGGAACGCACGAGCAGGGGCCGCATGGCCACGCGGCGCGCCTACGAACACCTCGGCCACGTGTACCCTGAGGAGCGTTCGGCACCCCCGCAAGGGAGCTTGTTTTAAGACCGCAAATCACCTAGACTCCTCTTACCCCAAACACCGTACTATTCGGGCATCAGAATCACCCCAGGAAGGGAGGTCGCGATGTCCGGAAGACTAGAGGAGTTACTGCAAATGGTCGCTACCGCGTCGCGAGGCTTCGAGGCCCGAGAACTTACCACCGATCGACTTTTCCCGTCCCCTGTAAACGCCCGCAAAGAGCCCGGTGACATCACCGAGCTTCGCGATTCGATTCGCGAGCAGGGTATTCTGGAACCGCTGGTCGTCCGTCCCGGCGAGGCCGGCAAATACGAGGTTATTATCGGTTCGCGCCGACTGGCCTGCGCCAAAGAACTGGAGTTGGCGGTCGTACCCGTCGTGATCCAGCGAATATCCGACGCCGACGCCATCGTGCGGTCGCTAGTCGAGAACCTGCACCGTGGCGATTTGACCCTTGAAGAGCGCGTCGTGGCATACCGACGCCTGCACAGGTTCGACCCGGAGCGATATGGCAGCACCAAGGGCCTCGCGAAGGCCATCGGCCGCAGTCACCAGAAGATCGTTGAAGACTTTCAGGCGTACGAGGTCATGCAGCGACTCAAGCCCAGCGGCGTCGAAGTAGCCAGCAAGCTGCCGCCGCAGTCGGCCCAACGCCGTTCACGCTCGGCCATCCCCGAAGGCCACGCGACGATGCTCGAACAGGCGATGGCCGCAGTGCGCTCCCGTTTGCCCGCAGACGAGGTCGATAGCATGTACGAGCGGCTGGCCCGCATGATCGCGCCGCTGGACTCGGCACAGACCCGTCGGCTGCTCGACTTCTTCAAGATGTATCCAGACAAGCCCCTCGAGGACATCGAGTCGATGACTTTGTCGACCATCAAGCGTGCGATCTCGCTTCCCGCTGAGACCGCGCGTCAGATCGAGGAGTTGGCGAGTTCGACCGGCGGGCGACGCGACTGGAGCGAAGTCATCGCCGAACTCGTCGAGTCCTCCAACGGCGACGCAAAAGAGCCAGAGCCGACGGCCGTTCCTACGAACGCAGGCGTCACTCGCATCGTCTCAAAGCCTGCGGCATCTGCAGGTAAAGCTGAGCACGAAGAGTCGCCGACGGTCCAGTACGAGCTATTCGGGACGCCAGAAGAGGTCACGGGGCCGAAGCTGGTCAACAAGACCCTGTGGAACCTCAAACATGCGCCCATTGCCGCCGACTTTTTCACCGTCGGTTTCTCCGGCAAGGAGATATCGGAACTCGTTCAGATATTGAAGGCCGCGGGCGTCACTGACCTTGTCGATATTCGCCACTCGCGAGAGACACCGTACAAGCCGGAATATAACAACGGCGTCCTCGAAGGCGCGTTGAACGCCGACGGCATCAACTACGACCATCATCCCGAGCTTGGAGTGCCGAGAGAGCTGCCCGCCCATGCGGAGAGCTACGGCACCAAAGAGGACGTGTGGTCCTGGTACGACGACGTTGTCATACCAAAGGTTGAGGCGGAGGGGACAACTCAGTTCGTCGAGAAACTCGGCAAGATGGTCGCATTCATGGACGCCGATGCCGACCCGACTGAGTCGCACCGCCACCGCCTGTTCCTCGCGCTAGAGCGCGCCGAGCTAACGGGCTACGATCTCTGACCAGCTTCCCGCCGAGAAGTATTTCGACCTTGCCCCCGTTGTCATGGTACGAGAATGGCAACGGGGGTAGCGGCGGAACGACAACGGGAGTGGCATCAGAATGACCACACCCGACACCTGACACCCAGCCCTCCGACGACAACAACAAACCCCTCTCACGAAACTGCATTACATTATCCCCCTAGGCTGGGGAGCGATGCAGTTTCGGTTTTCGGCGCTATAGCGTAGCCCCGGTACGGAGTCATTCCGAGGTTCTACGAGTCCTCACAATGACTCAAGAATCGAAAACGCGATTGTCCTGGCTAACCCCCACGCCAGATTTCGTTCGCGGCGGCAGTTATCTCGCCGATGCGAGATAACTCGTCGTCGGTCAGCGGCGGCGTATCGAGCGCGCCGACGTTTTCTTCGATCTCCGACGGCCTGAGAGCGCCGGTGAGAATCGATGTTACGCCCGGCGTATCCAGGATAAAGCGAAAAGCCGCCTGGGCCATGGTGCGGCTGTCATCGTGAGTCAGGAATTCGAGCTCCTTCAGTTTCTCCAACGCGGCAACTGCTTCGGGCGACGTGAAGCTCGCATAGCGCTTGTCCATCGGGTCAATGTCCGGCACCTTGCCGAACCATTTTCCAGAAAGGATGCCCGACGCGAGCGAACTGAGGATGACCGTGCCCAGGTTTTCCTGTTGGGCCAACTCGAACGCCTGCGGTTTGGCAGGGCTGAGCATGTTGTAACCGAACATCATCGCTACGATCTCGCCATGTGCCCGAAGGTCGCTGATACGGTCAGGGTCGGTTGCGGAGATAGCGACATGGCGAACTTTGCCTTCTTGTTTCAACTTCTCGTACTCGTCCATGACCGCCGAAGTCGTGTTCTCGTTGGGGAACGAGTGAAGCTGGTGAATGTCCACGTAGTCTGTCTGGAGACGGCGCAGGCTGCCTTCAAGGGCTTCACGAATCCGCCGACGGGCAGCGTCAGGATTGGTGCCTTCCATGACCGGGCGCACCTTCGTAGCGATAACGAAGCGGTCGCGCCGGTCGATTAGTGCTTGACCAATGATCGCCTCCGCGTGACCACCACCGTATATCTCGGAGCTATGGACGAAGTTGATTCCAAGCTCTTCGGCCTTGCGAATCGTCCTGATCGACTCCTCGTCAACGGCACCCGACCACCCGGCCTTCTGCACCTTCTTGGTCTCGCCGATCACACCGCCGACCAGTCCGCCCATCGGCCAACTCCCCAGTCCAATGACCGAGACTTTTATTCCAGTGTTGCCGATCTCACGGTATTCCATTTTTAATATCCTCCTCTCCCTTGGGAGAGGACTGAGGTGAGGGTTCTTACGGCACCCCACCCTGCAATATCTTCACCAGTTTCGCGCTGTCGATGTTGCCGCCCGACACGATGCAAGCTACTTTGCCAGTGCCAGCCTTCCCCGCCAGCGCTCCGGCTACCGACGCCGCTCCAGCACCCTCAGCAATAACATGGTTCTGCTCGGCGATGAGTTTCACGGCCGTGGCGATTGCTTCGGGCGTCGAGACGAGGGAGCCGTCCAGCAATTTGCTCGCCAGATCGAACATTTCGTTGAAGACGCGCGGCGCACCGATGCCGTCCACGAAGGTCGGCGTGTAGTCGATGACGACGGGACTGCCGTTTGCGAGCGACGCAGCAAAGGGTGCGCCTGTCGATACTTCGGCGGCGTACAGTTTCACGTCGGGTTTGAGCGCTCGGATTGCAGAGGCGACGCCAGACGAAATACCTCCGCCTGCATAGGCGATGACAACAGCGTCAACGTCTGGCAGGTCTTCGAGTATTTCGAGGCCGATGGTCGCGTTGCCAGCCATGACCTCCGGGTCGCTGAAGGGGTGCACCATCACACCGGACATCTCCGGGTGACTCCGAGTCGCGAAGGTCTCGACGAATTCGGCGAATGGCACCTTGTGGTAGCGTGCTCCGAGGCGGGTGATCGCGTTTAGCTTGGTGTCTGGCGCAACGTCGGGCACGACGACCGAGCACGAAACGCCCATTCGTCGCGCGTTCCAGGCAACGCCCTGTGCCATGTTGCCCGCGCTGCAGGTCCATACGCCGTCCGACAGGTCGTCGCGCGACATCTGCGCCATCTTGTTGGCCGCACCCCGCAGCTTAAACGAGCCGATGGGCTGCAAGTTCTCCAGCTTCAAGAAAATCTCGGCGGGCGCGTCGTCGACGTTCAAGCGTACCAGCGGCGTCCTCACGACGGTGCCCTTGATGCGCTCGGCTGCTGCCTGGATTTTTTCGAGGGGGATGGGCTCGTATGCGAGTGCGGATTCCGGCATTGCATTCCTCACACTTGTTGCTTGCTCATGATTATGGGCGAGTATATCTGATCCCGTCTACAAGAATGTCCTTGCTGTCGTGATGAACCGTCAATCCGTTTGCATCGAGGATGATGTGAGTGGTCGCGATGTGTCTGCCGTCTAAATCCGCGTGCTTGAGAATCCTGCTCAAACCACCGGGCGCTATTCTGGCTGGAGCATCCTTCTCGACCACAGGCTCGCTGGTCAACTCGCTTTCCTCGATACGCTCCCAGATGTTATGCTCTTTGTATAGAGACTCGATCTCTTGCGGCATGACTTTCTGGGTTGGCGGCCTCGACACGTTTCGTGTCTCCTGGGTGATGGAATGAATTCCGACGAGCTACGACAAATCCTTCGGGACTATCTTACTGGAAGTGCCACTGTGGAAGACGTCTCCATCAAAGCGGGAGACCTGCGGTGGGACGATACCATCGATGACTTGCTTCGGTCGAGATCCGCTGATGTCGAGCTGATCGCGACCGAGGTTATCGAGGGTCTGAGGAGCGAACAAGAGCTCAAGGACGAAGCAAGACGACTTATGGGCGACAAGGTCCCAGCTAGAACTAGCTAAGTTTCTTTCAGGTCATTTGACCATGCTTCGGAGCGTTTCCCGGTAAGACTCACCTTCATCCCACCTTCATCTTCGTCGGGTATACTCGGTCGTATGCGTGTCCTGGTGGTCGAAGACGAAGCGCGGATTGCCGACTTCATCGGTCGTGGGCTTATGGAGCACGGGTACGCGGTCGACATCGCCAGCGACGGCGAGGAGGCCCTTGATTGGAGTCATGTCGCTGATTTCGACCTGATTGTCCTCGACGTGATGCTGCCGAAGCTAAGCGGGATTGCAGTCTGCAAAACACTGCGAGAACGCGGATTCCAGTCGCCGATCCTTATGCTCACGGCCAGAGACTCCATCGAAGACAGAGTGAAGGGTCTCGACAGCGGGGCGGATGATTATCTTGTCAAACCCTTTGCCTTCGCGGAATTGCTCGCCCGTTTACGTGCTCTCGCACGAAGGCCGACACAGCCTCCTGCTACACTCCTGACGGTCGGCGACTTACAGTTCGACGCTTCTACCCTTGAGGTGTTGCGGAACGGCACGGCCATCGATCTCACCTCAAAGGAGCGCACGCTTCTCGAATATATGATGCGGCATCAGGGGCAGGTGCTCAGCCGGACGATGATCGCCGAGCATGTCTGGAACTACGAGTTCGACAACGCGACGAACGTCATCGACGTACACGTGCGCAACCTCCGACGTAAGATCGACGAGCCATTCGAGGTCAAGCTGATCGAGACGGTACGCGGTGCCGGGTATCGCATCTCTGCCCCGAAGGACGCACCGTGAAGCGCATGTCGATCCGGCTGCGGCTGACGTTGTGGTACGTCGCGCTGCTGGCGGTCATCCTCGCCGTCTTCGGCGGCGGAGTGTATTTCACCCTTCGAGAGGTTTTGTATAACAATCTTGACGAGTCGATAGAGAGCCAAGCCGATGCACTAATGTCGACACTTCAGTTCGACGATAACGGTTTTCCCCTCCAGGCGGTCGGGCGTTCCAATTCTCCGGGCGAATCGGACGCATCGGTCGTGATTATCAGCGCTAACGACCCGGGCGCGGACATCCAAATCGAGGATGCGCCATCTGCAGGTACCCGCGTACGAAGCTACCCCATCGTTCGAGAAGGTTTTCAAGTTGGGACGCTTCAGATCAGGCAGTCCGATGAGGAGATTGCTGAAACTTTAAGCAGTCTTTTGTTGGTACTGGGAATCGCCTACCCAATGACGCTGCTTGTTGCCGTGCTCGGAGGAATGTTTCTTGCAAGCCGAGCGTTATCGCCGGTGGACAAGATCACCAGTATGGCGCGGCGGGTGACCGCCGACGATCTCGGCCAGCGTCTCGATCTCGACTTACCCGACGACGAAGTCGGACGGCTCGCAAAGACCTTCGACGAGATGATCGAGCGCCTGGACGACTCGTTCCGGCGGCAACGTCAGTTCACCGCCGACGCCTCCCACGAGCTGCGTACGCCGCTGACTGTGATGAAGGGTCAGGTCGAGGTGGCCTTGCAGCGCGAAAGACCGCAAGACGAATATCGTGATGTCCTGAGCGCCGTGAATGAGGAGGTCGACCGGCTCATCCGACTTGCAAGCAGCCTTTTGACGCTCGCCCGTGCAGATGCCGGTGAAATCCCGCTCGAACTCGAAAGTATTCACGTCCACGATCTGGTCATTGGTGCAGTCGAAAGTCTGACGCCGCTGGCGGACAAGAAGGGTATCGAGATTGGGGCAGAGTCCGGTGAGGACATCACCGTCCAAGTGGACGAAGACCTGATGCTGCACCTACTCTTGAACCTGATCGACAACGCCATCAAGTACACTCCAAGCGGCGGTAGGGTAAGTGTTGGTTGGGAGATGGCCGGAGACGTGGTCGAGCTATGGGTGAAGGACACTGGCGTTGGTATTGCACAGGAGCACATCCCGCACATCATGGACCGCTTCTATCGGGTCGACAATGCACGCAATCGCTCCGAGGGCGGCGTCGGGCTCGGCCTGGCTATTAGCCGCTGGATAGTCGAGGCGCACGGCGGTTCCCTTCGAGTCGAGAGCGTTTTGGGCGAGGGCTCTACATTCACTATCGCAATCCCTCATGACAAGAGTACCTCCGACATTAAGCGCTAAGGAAAAAGAATTCATGTTCGCTTCATCCGGCCTTCATGTTGGGGCTCTAGACTAAATATGTGGCCACCAACAAATAATGAAGAAAGGAGGTATTTACGAATGGGTGCAGTAAAACGGACTTATGCGATCATTGGGTTAGTCGGGACCATCGTAGGCGTCAGCATCGCGGCGACGCTGGCGATGGCATCGGCAGACTCTGGTAGCGGCGGCGGCGACGCAGACGGCGAAGTCAAAGTGGCGTCGGGGCAGATCGACGACGGCAAAGAGTTGCTCGGCTTGACGACGATCACGCTCGAAGATGCTATTGCGGCTGCTCAAGGAGCGGCTGACGGCGGCATCGGCGAGATTGATGTCGAGTACTACGGCGGAACGCTCGTCTTCAACGTCGATGTCGGCCAGCACGACGTGAAGGTCGATGCGTCGAACGGCTCAGTGCTCGGCAGCGTCGCCGACGCGGACGAACAGCCCGACGGGGATAAGGACTAGAACCGCCGCGAACGCTAGCGACCTGATTTCGATAAAGCCGTCACGGCTCAGTGCCGTGGCGGTTTTCTTGTGTATTTCTGTATGGGACACGACAGAGTCCTCATACGAATTGGATACGCGAGGGCTGCTTGGGGAAGAGAATACTCAGCAGCGTCCGCTGTTCGCTCCCCGCCTGTACGTCGGGAAACGCGTCACACAACTCATCGACTGAGCGCGACCCAAATAACAGTTTGAGGAGAGTCAGTTCAGGGAACAGGGCGTTCCGGCCTTTGTCGTTCCAGCCGTTTTCCTTCGTAGGTCCCCACGGCTCGACCTTTCCTAGCTTACCGTCTTCGAACGCCATTCGGAAGCCGCCCCTCGCGAAGCTTATCTTTACCTCGCCAGTGTGACCTGCCATGATCGAGTTCGCGAGACGCTTTTCCAGAACGGGCGTAACGTGGCGAATGAAGTCTGGGATGTCCGGCACACGGACGTAGATGGCCCACGGCTTTCGCTCTATAGGCAATAGCTGCTGGGTCGCCTTGTGCAGCGGATCATCTGGCATCATCCCGTTGAGGCCAATCGACTCCAGCTTGATCGGGTCTTTCTCGGGCTGTTCGGCGTTCCACTGTTCGACGTAGTCCCGACCCGTCTTCTCGAGGTACCTAAGAATGCTGGGAACGGCGCTCATCCACGACACGCCGGCCTCAAGCTCAACATTGTCGGCGGTCATATATCGGGCCCAGTTCCGGTCAGGATGAACGACCCATCCGACCGACTCGCCCTTTGGCGACTCGATGATGCGACACTCGGCAGAAACGTCATCTCGGCCCAAAAACTGGTAGCGCCAGGTATCATCGTCGAAGACGGTATCTACGAGGTACTGGCTAGACCTTTCTTGCCAGAGCCGGGTTACGAAGGGCGCATCGGATTCTTGAAAGGGTCTGAACGAGACCGATTCCTCCTGGTCGTCCTTGAGCTTGGGAGCGCCTCCTTGAGTGCTGCGTCCACCCCGGGTGTAGAACGCGTATTCGTAGCCGAACTGGCGATAGTAATGTGGAATTCCAGTAATGACGTTTACCATCTGGCCGCGCTCAGCGCTCCAGCCGTGCGCGACGTCCATTAGCTCCCGGACGAGTCCCCTGCTGCGGTAATCTGGGTGCGTTGCAACGAATTCGATCTGCCCAACGTCGAACGGGATACCCTCGTACGACCAGGTACGTGGTATCAGACAGAGCGATGACACGATCTCGCCGGTGGATGTGTCCTCAATGATTGCAAAGTCTTCAGGCTTGATGTTCGGATGTCGGCCACTCATCATCTCAAGGGTCTCACGGCGTCACACATCGGGCTCGTCATTGCCGGAGTGCTGAATCCCGTTGAAGTCGACAAGCGCGTCAGTATCGTCGGGTGTTGCTCGGCGGATGACCAGGCCGTTGCCGAGGTCCTTCAAGATTTCCTTGCTCAGAAAAGCACCTCGATCTCTTTGACTACGCCGCCGTCCACCATCTGGAGCTTGGCGTCGCGGGCACGCTGGTCGAGGAACCAGTCGTAGAGACGCAGTGCGTTGCGTACTACCTCGGCGTTGGTGGCGGCCTCGGACCGCTCGCGAATTCGCATCAGCCGTTCATAGGCCTCCGGCGAGAAGTCAATTTGCAAGCGGTGTCTCTTGGCCGCCACCTCCGTCGATGTTCCGTTATCGTCTAATTCAGTCGTCATGAGCAAAAATCCTCCTTTCTGTAATTTTTAGTATAGGGCGAACTCAATACTTACGAGCTAGGCCTCATCACTTCTTCGAATTCGTCGATAGTTAGGTCTATTTTCTCGACAGTCGTTGGCTCGGTGTCCGGCGCTCGTGGCTCGACACGCAATATCCGGACGCGAACCGGCTCCAAGTCTTCCTGCTGGAGCACGTCAGCTAAGAATTTATCGATTGCCGTGCTTACGTTTGAATACATGTACATTTCTCTCCTGGGGGTATGGGAATCTTCGGTCGAGCCTCTGAGTCCGGCCCTGCGTCACGGTACCCAGTCGTTATGGATAGATTGATAATGTTCCGTGTGTACATCGAAACCCTCCTAGGGATAATTTATGGTGTTATTATGGAATTTTTGGTATAGACGAGTCAAGGCATGGTCTGATTGACCCGCAATTGGAACGGACATAGAATCTGTGTAGGAGGTCTACTATGAACGTAACGTTGACGCCGGAGATGGAGGAGTTCGTCAAGCAGAAGATAGAATTAGGCAAATACGAGTCGTCCGGCGACGTAGTGATACAGGCTCTCATGATGATGGAGGAATGGGAGAAGTTTAAGGCGTTGCGCCGGGACATTCAGGAGGGGCTGGAGAGCGGCAAATCGACTGTTCTGAACATGGACGAAATCATCGCCGAGGCCGAACGGGAATTTGATCGTCGTAGCCTTACGAGGCGTTGAGAGGTCATTAGCTGGTCAAAAGGAACAAAAAATGCGAGCGGCAGTCTACAAAGGCAAGCACAAACTAGAGATTGAGGATATCGCAGTCCCGGAAGTCGGCCCGAAGGACGTACTGATCGACGTGGCCTACTGCGCCATCTGCGGGACGGACGTTCACGGAGTCTTGTATGACGTGGTGCCGCTCGGGACTGTGCTGGGCCACGAGTACAGTGGGACGATTGTGGAGGTCGGCTCAGATGTAAGCAAGTGGAAGGTCGGCGACCGAGTGGTCGGCGGTGGCGGCGATCCACCTCCGGGCAAAGGCAAAGGCTGGGATCTCGACCCGCGTTTCAACTACCGCACCGACGGTCTCAGTGCAAAGAAGATTCGTGGATATGCCGATTTCGTTCGGATGGAGGAGTGGGAGCCGATTCCCATTCCTGACGGCGTTTCCGAGGAAGCCGCAGCCCTATGTGAGCCAGCCTCCGTTGCCGTTCACGCCGTGCGCATGTCGCAACTCAAGCTAGGCGATTCAGTCGCTGTGATCGGTGCTGGGCCCATCGGCCTGTTCACCATTCAGGCGGCCCGTGCTGCTGGCGCCACGAGCATCCTCGTGTCCGAACCATCGGCGACGCGGCGCAAGGCGGCTAAGAAGCTGGGCGCTGATATTGTTATCGACCCCATGAGTGAAAACACCATCGAGGCATCTGAAAAAATGACCGATGGCCTTGGGGTACACGTAGCTTTCGATTGCGCGGGCATCAAGAATACGCTCGATCAGTCGGCGAGCATGGTGCGGCCCCGTGGACAAGCCGTGCTGATCGCCGTGCCCTGGGAGCCGCTGCCCATCGAAGCTGCCGAGTGGATGGCACGGCACATCAACATCCAGACGACCTTCGGGCAGGAGCCGGATGACTGGCACACGACTCTCAAGCTCATGCAGATGGGCAAGATCGTCGTCGAGCCGATGCTGCAGGAGTCCGACTTTGTGCCACTCGAAGATATTCAGTCGGCCTTCGAGTCGCTATTCAAGCCGAGCGACCAGCTTCAAATGATCGTGAGGCTTTGAAGGTTCGTCAAGTATAATGGGGTGAGTGGCTTCGCCCGCCTGAGGCAGACATGGAGGTGATTGACGTGCTAACCATACTCAAGAAACCCGCGACGGTAGAAGACCTGTACCACGTACCGGAGGACGGGAAGGCAGAGCTTGTCGAAGGAGAACTGCGGCTTATGGCTCCAACCGGCGACGAACCAATCACCGCCAGCGGCAATATCTTCGTCAGCCTGAAACTGTACCAACGGGCCGGGCATCGTGGACTCGCCGTCACCGACAATGGCGGGTTTATCGTGGACCTCCCGAATAGGAGATCGTTCAGCCCCGACGCCTCTTACTTCATGGGCAAACGTGCAGGAATGAAGTTTTATCACGGTGCACCAGTATTCGCCGCCGAGGTACGGAGCGAGCACCAGTATGGCCCCGCCGCCGAGCGCGATATGGCCGCCAAGCGGGCAGATTACTTCGCCGCAGGTACGCTCGTGGCCTGGGACGTGGACCTCCTCGGCGATGACGTGGTCAGGGTGTATCGCTCGGACAAGCCCGAAACGGCGACCATCTATCACCGCGGCGAGGTAGCGGAGGCGGAGCCCGCCGTCCCCGGCTGGACGATGCCGGTGGACGAGTTGTTTGAATAACTAATCAGACCCTCCTCTTTCGCACGGGAGGGTCTGATTGTCTTAACGCAAAACCCTTACGAGTTCGAGTGGAGCCCGACCGAGTTACCCTCGGTGTCCATGATCATAGCGATGTTGCCAAACTCGCCGATGTTCATCTTGGGCACAGCGATCTGTCCGCCAGCGCCTTCGACTTTGCCGAGTATGTCGTCGATCACGCCCTCTGCATCCAGGTAGACCAGCGTCCCATCGGAGCCAGGGTTTCGGTTGGGGTCAGCTGAGACCGCTCCGCCGACTCCCTCGGAAGTTGGTTCTTTGAAGAAGGCCAGTTCCATGCCAGTGGGGCTCGTCATCCTGGGCATCTCGATGCCTAGGATATTGCTATAGAACCCTACCGCTCGATCGAAGTCGTTGCTCGGAATCATGAACCAATCAATTACATTCGCCATGTTGTCACCGTCCTCATGTGTTTTTTGCTTTCGACGGAGCTTTGTCTCCATCGATGCTAACTATATGACGAACGGTGAGTACCCGAATCGACAGGCCAGCGTCTGAATTTGCTAATTTCTTGAATGCTTCAACGCCCTTCCCGGCAGCGCGCCCGTGTGCTTGCCGTTGTCGACGACGACGGTGCCGTTGACGATGACGTAGTCGATGCCGATGGGGTACTGCTTGGGCTGCGTACGGGTGCCTGGAGCCTTGACGGTGTTGGGGTTGAAGATGGTTATATCGGCTTTCATGCCGTCGCGCAAAATACCTCGGTCGGGGATGCCCAGGCGCTGCGCCGGGAACGAGGTCATCTTGCGGATGGCGTCGGGCAGCGACAGGTGACCCTCCTCGCGGACGAACTCCGAGAGGATTATCGGGAAGCAGCCGTAGGTACGCGGGCTGGGGAAGTCGCCCAACAGAACCGCGTCGCTACCGATCATCGACAACGGGTGCGAGACGAACTGCGGCAGCGCGGCAGCATTTCCCCCTGCGGCGACGTAGTTGAGTTGCAATCCATCTTCGAGCAGCAAATCGCACAATGCATCGACGGGGTGCTGGCCGCGCATTTGCGCCACCATCGCGACGGACGCTCCTTCGTACTGATGGTTCTGCGGCCTGTGAAAATTCATGAGCCAGGCATCCTCCCAGGTCGGGGCGCGGGGTGCGACCTCATTCCTAAGCTTCTTGCGGACCTCTTCCGAAGCAAGGCCGGCCTTGAGATTCTCCGGGCCGCCCGCGTGCAGCCAATCGGGGAAGAATATCAATACGCGGGTGCTGCCGAGGACGTAAGGGTAGCTGTCGAAGGTCACGTCGATGCCTTCGTCTTCGCGGGCGTCCTCAATGAGCGCCAGCATCCGCCGAGCGCCGCCCGGACTGGTGGCTGACTGGTAGAGGTGCGTGATGTGTATGGGCACGCCGCTGCGCCGCCCGATTTCGATGGCCTCGCGGAAGGGGTCGAGGTACTTGTCGCCGAGCCGGTAGCGGGCATGGGTGTGGTATATGCCGCCGAGCTCGGCTACCTGCTCCGATAGCGCGACCAACTCGTCGGTATCGGCGTAGTTGCCCGGCGGGTACTCGAGGCCGGTGGACATGCCAAAAGCGCCCTCCTCCATCGACTCGCGGACAAGCGCCTTCATGTTGGCAACGTCTTTCTTTGTGGCAGGAGTATCGTCCCAGCCGACGGCGTCGATGCGGAGCGGCGAGTTGCCCACCAGATACGCGATGTTCACGGCCACCTTGCGGTCGAACATGCGCAGGTACTGCTCGACCGTGGCCCACTTGCCGGGCAGCGGCGGGTTGCCGTCCAACCCGGAGTTGATCTCGACAAAGCGTACGAAGTCCTTGTGGTTGCGGAACGGCGCGTAGGAGTTGCCGTCGACTCCGATGAGCTCGGTCGTGATGCCCTGCCGCACCTTCGGGTGGTGCTCCGGCTCCGAGAGGATCATCAGGCCTGAGTGGGCGTGAACGTCGATGAATCCTGGGGACACGACGTGATCGGTCGCGTCGATGGTCCGGGCGGCCTGTACCGAGGACACGTCACCTCGCAGTATCTGTACCGTGTCGCCCTCCACGCCGACCGAGGCGTAGTATCCGGGACTCCCGGTGCCGTCGATAATTTTTCCGTTCGTAATTAGCAGGTCGAGCATTTTTGTATAGGTCTCCACTGTGAAGGTCGGATAGGACGTACATGATACCCGAACAAGCGAAACGGCCGGTTGTCGGCCCCTTTACCAGTCACTCGATAGCCAGTACCCTATGCACGCTGAACTCGAAACCCATCACCTAACACCCCGGAGGCCCTGATGCCACGAAGCGGAAAGACGCGACGAGTTATGTCGAACGACGATGGCTGGATAATGAATACGCCGTACCCGCTGACGTCCGAGTATATGTGGGACAACATGGTCGGGCCGCATCAGGACACAGCCATCGACGGCTTTATGTGGTCGGTCGGCGGGCACGACACCTACACATATGAGACCGAAATCGGCGAAAAGTTCGGAGACGGCTACGACAACCTCGATGAGCAGCACCAGGCCAACGTCGACAATCAAAAGTATCTGACGGAGAAGCATGGCGGGCCTGTGACGGTAATCGCTGAGTTGTGCAAGCGCGCGGGCGTGGACTTCATCCCCTCGGTGCGCATGAACGAGCACTACGATATGGAGGAGTCATCGCCTAGCTATTCCAAGCTGCGGCGCGACAACCCGCAGTACCTGATCGGTCGGGGCGAGGATATTCCCGGACCGACGCTGGAGTGGGGCATCCGCACCGGTCTCGACTACGCCATGCCTGAGGTGCGCGAGTACATGGCGAGTATCGTGCTGGAGTTGGCGTCGCGTTTCGATATCGACGGCATTGAGCTCGACTACATGCGGCACCCGGCCTTCTTCCGCATCGAGGAGGCATACGCGAACCGCTACCTGATGACCGACTTCATCGCCTACATCCGCCAGGAGATGGATGAGATTGGCAAGAAGAAGGGCAAGGCTCTCGACCTGATTGTTCGTGTACCGCCGACCCTAGGCGACTGCTCTCGAATCGGTCTCGATGTGTCGACGTGGATCGAGGAAGACTTGGTCGATATAGTCATCGCGGGTGGCGGCTTCATCGGATTCGAGACACCCATCAACGAGTTTGTGAAGAAGGCAGAAGGCACAGGCGTTCAGATATACGGCTGCCTTGAGGCGCTACGTCCGACCGTCGACGAGCTAACGATGCGCGCTATTACGGCACGATACTGGGAACAGGGTATCACCGGCCTCTATCTCTTTAACTACTACAGCATGTCTCAGGAGTGGAAGCGCGATGCCCTCGGCAGGCTCATCGACCAGGACGTGCTGGCTAGACTCGACAAGCGCTACGAGTTCGACAAGCGCGGCAGCACCCGCGCGACCAGCCAGCTTGGCTTCTCGTTTCAGAATGCCATTCCGGCCACACAGCTTCCAACGGCACTGCAAACGACGGTCGCCGGTCCGAGCACGCTGCTCAAGGTAAACATCGCCGACGACCTCGAAGGCGCGAAGGCCGACGGCGCGCTTGGCGAATGCACAGTGGCGTTGCGGCTGGAGAACATGGGAGACGGCGACGTAGTCGAAATAAGTCTCAACGGCTTGGCGCTTGACGCAAATGATGCGCGGACATCCACCGACGGCTGGACGCGTGACGCTTACGTTCCGGGCTGGAACCGCTATCCAACGAAGATAACGACCGATACCGATGCGGGAACAGTTATCGAGTGGACGGTCGACACCCCGCCGCTGAAGAAGGGCGTCAACGAGATCGCAGTTCGGTTGACCGAGACCGACGACGAGCGGGAGGGTGAAGTCGTGCTTGGCGACATACGAGTTTGGATTAGGTACAAATAGATTCGAACCGACACGCTTTCATCGATAAACCGAACAGAGGAGAAAACAAATGGCAAAGCTACGAGGCGGAGTTGTCGGACTTGGTTGGATGGGGATGCTGTACGACCTGGCGTCGCGGATTGGCGACCGCTTCGAAATCGACGACGTTGACAGGCCCACGCCCGAGTTGAACGTACATCGCAAGTTCTACTATCACGAGACGCCGGGCACCGAGGGGAACCCGACTTCGTACTCCGAAGCGCTGCTGGACAGACCGGAGATCGAGCTTGTAGCGGCGGCTGACCGCGATGTGAAGCGCCTGAAGGCCTTCTCCGAGCGATACGGCCTGGAGGGAGTCTACACCGACGCCAAGGAGATGTTCGAAAAGGAGAAGCTCGACGTTGTCGCAATCGCGACTAACACTAAGGGGCGTGCCGATCTAGTCGTGATGGCAGTCGAGTATGGCGCGAAGGCGATTATCACTGACAAACCCATGGCTCACACCGTCGAAGAAGCCGACCGCATGGTCAAGGTGTGCGCGGATGCCGGTGTGCCATTGTCCTGCGGTGCGATCACGACGACTCACCCGTCATTCGAGCGGGCCAAGCAGCTCATCAAGGACGGCGAGATAGGCGACGTTATCTCGATTGAAGCCGGTGGCCCTGGAGCGCAGCATCAGAATTGGTCGTACTTCCTCGACTCTTCTCCTGCCTGGGTTATCGGCACAGGCGACGATGGACGACAGGACAGCGGCAGCGACGAGTTCAGGGGGAACGGAATGCTGGCTGCCGAGGACGGAACTGTCGTTCACTTCCGCAGGGGTGGCCCCGGAGTGCGCATAACTGGGACGGAAGGCGAACTGGTCTTCCAGGGCTTCTCGCGCTGGCAGCTGTTCAAAGACGTTGAGGTGCCCGGCAGCAGGCCAGCAAAACGGCGCGTTGAGATGCCTTTTCCCGACCCGCAGTTTGTACCGCCCTACGGTGCGATCTACTCCCTCGACGACGTGATGCGCTCCCTAGCAGGCGAACTGGACGAGCCGAAGAATTCTGGAAGACGTATCGCCGTTGCGATCGAGACCGAGGTGGCGCTCAAGCTATCGTCCGATCAGGGCGGGAAGCGTATCGACCTGCCGTTGAAAGACCGGTCGTTGGGTATCAACTACGACTGGTTCCGGTAACTCTCCCCCACTCTAACTCTCCCCCATGAAGGGGGAGAGGATAAATCTCGTCATAGAGCCGTTGGTTTGCTGCGGTCTCGGGTGAACGGCGTTGCGATACCCGCTGCCACGAATACACCTACGACCGCTCCAAAGTAGGTAATCATGATCCGGGGCACGATGTGTAGTTCCAGCACGCCGAACGTCAGGTATGCCCCGACGATGAGTCCGAACAGGGTGCCGAGACCAGCAGTGTAGCCGTTCAGGTTGCGGTCGAGCCATGCGTTGTCGCGGTGTTCCATCGTAATTCGTATTCTACAGCATCATCTAATGTCTGGTTTTCCATGAGACCTGGAGGTTTCGATCCTGTCAATTGCTTCCTTGGGACGGCTGGCATAGTATTGCCCTCTCCCGGGGGAGAGGGAGCAAAGGAAAATCAGAGTGACAAAAAAGTAGAGGTCAAAAAATGCTGATCGATGCACACGCACACCCTAACTATCATGGTCACGTGGCGGAGAAGATCGTACGGAATCTGGACGATCAAGGAATCGATACGGCGTGGCTGCTGACATGGGACGCGCCACAAAGCGAGTACGATGCACCCCTGAACCAGCCTCATTTCAATCCGGCGGTTGAGGCTGGACTCCCGCTGGCCGACGTGGTCGAAGTCGGGCGGTACGCACCAGAGCGCTTCGTCCTCGGATATGCGCCCCATCCCAAACGACCCGATGCCATTCATCGGCTCAAGTCGGCGGTCGAGATATACGGCATCCGACTGGGCGGCGAATACAAGTTCCGCCTACCCTTCGACGACCCAGACTCGATCGACTTGCTGCGCGCGATGGGCGAACTGAGCCTACCGGTGACGATTCATCTCGAATACGGCACAGAGTATGGCGGCGCAAACTACCCATGGCGCACCTGGTGGTACGGCGGCACTATCGGGTCACTGGAGCGGGCGGTGGTGGCATGCCCCGACACGATCTTTATTGGGCACGGCCCTGGTTGGTGGTCACACATCTCCAACGACGGTCTGTTCGATAAGATAATGTATCCGAAGGACGCTCCGGTACCTGGCGGCAAGAACCCGACCATGCTGGAAGAGTTTCCGAATATGTACGCCGATTTGTCCGGCGGGTCGGGACTGAATGCCATCACGCGCGACGCCGACTTTGGACGGCAATATATCGTGGATCACGTCGACAAGCTGCTGTTTGCCCGGGACACGTGGGACACCAAACTCATGGACCACATTAAGACGCTCGAACTGCCCGATGACGTATGGGCAAAGCTGTCCCACGAAAACGCGCTACGGCTATTAGGCAGTCGTTAGAGGCTGATGTATTACCCTGGCGAGAGCGTCGCGGACCTTCTCCACCGACACCGGCTTGCTGAGGAGTACATCGACGTCTTTCGGCGTGTCGAGGTCCGGGTCCATCACACTGCCAAAGCCCGTAAGCAGGACGACAGGGGTATTGGGCGCGTGGCTCTTAACCGCCGACGCCAGACGGTCGCCGTTCATCCCCGGCATAGCCCAATCGGTAAGGACAATGTCAAAGTCCCCATTGCAGAAGGTTTCAAACCCGACTGCGCCGTCGGACGCGATTGCTACGGAATGACCATCGGCCCTGAGATATTCGGCTATGACGTCACGGCCCCTTGGATCGTCATCGATGAGGAGCACGTTTAGGCTTTGATGGGTATCTTTGCCGTTGGAAATTCCTTCGGCGGGCGTTTTCGGCTCGGTGGTACCAGCGACGGGCAGGCTAATCTTGAAAGTCGTCCCCTTTCCCAACTCCGAGTCAACGGTGATGAGGCCACCGTGTTTTCGGACGGTTCCCTGCGCCACGCCAAGACCGAGACCATTGCCGCGATCTCCCTTGGTGGAGAAGAAGATGTTGAAACACTGCTCGCGAGTTTCATCCGACATACCGGTGCCATTATCCTCCACCTCAATGTCGACGTTCCTGCCGGTTTGACGAGTTCGCAGCACTATTGTGCCGCCCTCCGGCATGGCGTCCGCGGCGTTGATTACCATGTTGATGAGAATCTCCCGAATCTCCGATGCGCTGACCTGGATGGCAGGGACATCAGACGATTCGGTCACTACGTCGATCTCGAAACCCTTCGCCTGCGCCTGATTCTGCAAGTTGGGCTTGGTCAAGCCGACCACCTGCTGCACCAGGTCGTTCAGGTCGACCGACTCGAAGGCACCCTCGTCAGCGCGAATCTTGTAGAACTGCCGCATTCTGGCGATGACCTCGGAGGCATCGACAGCCGAGGTATTGATTAACTCGAGCATGCGCCTTACGTCCGCTTCGTCGTCCAGCATTGCTGGATGATTGAGCATCAGACCTGAGTAGCCCAGGATCGGCGAAAGGGTGTTGTTCAGATCATGAGCGATACCACTGGCCATCAGCCCAAGCTCGTGCATCCGGCCCTGTCGGATGGCCTGTTCCTGGGTCGAATGTAGTTCGTCGAGGGTGGCCTGCAATCGCTCGTTGCTGGACATCAGTGCACGCTCCGCCGACCTCCGTTCGGCCAGTTGGGTCTTGACCATCTCTCGCTCTCGACCGGCTGAGCGATTGATTCGATAGTTCGCGACGATAACGAATCCGACCAATACCAGGAACAGACCAGCCATCGTCACGACAGTCGTAATCCAAACCTCGCGGCGGGACTCGGCGTCAGCCTGAAGCAAGTCAGCGGTGACATCTCTATGAACCTCAACGAAACCTCCGATCGGCGGACCCAGGATCGCACCGATGGGCAAGTAGACGATGGCCAAGTCTCCTGAGAACGGTTCGCCGTCCGGTCCAACGGTCTCGACACCACGAGCAAGTTTGGACTCGAACTCAGAGCCGCTCTTCAGTTTGTCTAACACTTCGGGATCAATACTCACGGTGCGGACATCTTGCATTGAGGAGAAGATAGGCATACCTGAGTCGTCGAAAACGTTAACGCCGATTACGTCCAAGACGGGGATTAGATCAAGCAGGAATGTTACAGTGGCCGGATCGAGCCCAAGTACGGCGATATCGCTATCATCGACCGTCGTTACGGTTTCACTGCTGACAGTACCGGCGATTTCCCGGAGACTCTCCAAGTAAGACCTGAGCAAGGCGATTTCCGACGCAGCATCCTCTTTTGTGAGATGATTGATGTTCGCCTCACTCTCCTTGCGGACGATGTTCCCGACGCCCCAAGACGCCGCTGCGATCGACAGCAGCGCGGTAACGACGAACCAGATCGTCAAGCGGTAGCGTTTCAAAACCGAAACCCCCTGAAGCGGGATGGCAATTACGGGGTCACATTCCTCAGGACTGTGACTTTATTATGCTCGGACGATGGGGTCGGCAACACCGTGGTTTCACCCATGATTTGACGATAGATCGCCAACATACGCAGTCAAGTAGTACCCAAATTATGGCGGCTACCCTGAACGGGGTACCGACGTTGCACAGAGAAGGCCACTGCGTTAGACTGCGTTCACTGTCCAGACGGTATCTACTTACTCAAAATAGCACTGAGGAGTTCCCACCAACCATGCTTGCTCGAACCGACACGATAACGAAGGCCCTGCTTGTCGGGGCCTTGGTTTTTGTCCCGCTGTACGTACTTACCGCCTTTGGATCGTTCGACTCTGAGGACTCCGGCCAGCGAGGGCCCAATTCCCAGGTAGCCGAGCCGCTAGTCTTCGATATCGAGAAAGAGGCGGACGTAACCATAAACGGCGTTAACACGGTTGACCAGTCGGGCTCGGATCTTGTCGTAGCCGATCTGAACGGCAATGGCACAAACGACATCGCGGTAGCGGTAGAGAAGGGCGATCTCGACGGCGAATTCGATGTGGGCGGTGCATACGTGTTCTTCGATGGAATCAATCCCAGCATAACAAGCCTTTCTGCCGCCGGCCTCAAGATTAAGGGTCCTGACTCGACAAGCGTTGTCGGTTCCTCTCTGGCGGTGGGTGATCTGAACAACGACGGCACAACGGATATTGCGATCGGAGGAGCCGAGTTCACTCCATCAACCGATCTTCCCACTGCCGGCATCGTGCACGTGATGTTCGGCCCTGTCGGCACGGGAACTCGCGACCTGTCAGATTCATCTGATCTGGTATTCAACAGCGTCGAGCGGGTCGGTCTTGGTGCCAGTGTGGTTATAGCGGACTTGAATAACGACGGCTTCGACGATATCGCCATGGCCGCCGCACGGGGGCACGAGTTCTCGAACGGCTTAATCAGCGTCTTTTTCGGCCCCATAGAAGCCGGGGCGATTACGCTGCCGGACGAAGTCGACGCGACGCTGCACGGAGCAGATAACAACGATCAGGCTGGGACGCGCATGACGACGGGCGACGTTAACGGCGATGGCATTGTCGACCTGGTAGTCGGCGCTCCATTTGCCGACCCAGGGGGATTATCCGCCGCCGGTATGGCCTACGTCATTTTTGGCCCTCTGCCCGCAGGTGACAACGATGTCTCAGAGGTAGCCGACATTACTATTCGAGGCATCGAGAACGAGGCGCAGGCAGGTGACGGCCTCGCCGTAGGAGACCTCAATGGCGACGGGATAAACGAGCTTATTGTGTCGGCCATTCGCGCGAGCGACGGCTCTCAGTTCGGCATGGGCAAGGTCTACGTGTTCACCGGGCCGGTCCAGCCGGGTACGATGGACCTTCAATCGTCAGCGGACATCACCATCGTCGGCGAGACGTCTGCGGACCGACTCGGTAAAGGCGTTGCTGTCGGCGATGTGAACAACGATGGCATAAACGATCTAGTCATTACCGCACCGTTCACCGACCCCGCGTCGATTGGCGACAGTGCTGGCACGACCTATGCGATATACGGCAACATCTACGACCGTGTACCGACTCCTGAGGAAGCGCCGGTTGTTCCGATTGTTATCGGCATCGTTGCTGTACTCGCAATAATCGGTATCATTGGGTTCTACATATGGATCAAGCGGAAGCCTGCGATGCCCGAGACCGTGAGTTAAGCTTCGGCACGCCCCAAACCTAGTCTCCATACTGCGACTGCGAGCAAACCTAGACGGGCTCGTTCGTAGTCGCAGCGATTCATTCCACGTCAGCTAGCCCTCGATTTCGTTGTCGGTGCTTCACTTTGTCTCTGCACTAGACGAGAGCGATACCTCCGTGAGACATTACCCAGTACGAAACTTACGATGGGGGTACAACGATGCCGAAGTATATATTTACCGAGAACGAGTGGATGAAGTTCAGCACCGAGGAGCACGGTCACACGCTCCTCGCCATTGACGGCAGCACCTATAAGTCGATCAAGATGCGGGGAATGCAGGAACCGCTGCCGGGAGCGGAGACCTACGACCGCTTCCTGGGTGTGAACTCCTTTGGGCCGGGCGGTATCTACGAGTCTCATGCACACGAGACGCCAATGTTCTACTACGTCATCCACGGCGAGGGCATCATGCGCGTGGGCGACGAGGAGCGAGTCGTAAGTCGCGGCGCTTGGGTTTACACGCCGCCTGGCGTTCCTCACTACACCGAAAACACCGGCGACACTGACTTCGCCTACATCCTGTTCGGCGGCAACCCGCACGATATGAATGCGGGTCTTCATGAGCCGATCAAGGAGTAAGGCATCGAGTATTTCGTACTGCGTTCTGTTGCACGTCATTCGGGTGACACAATCTAAGCACGCCCCACCGAATACGAAATACTCGATACGTAATACGCTGGTAGACGAAGCCCGCACCGTGTGAGAAAGTACGCACTACTTGAAACGCAGGAGGATGCAGGTGTATCAATATATTTTCGACGAAGACGAGTGGATTTCGTTCAAGGACGAGAAGTTCACGCACACTCTCAAGGCGGTTGACGGGAGCCACTACCAGGCGGTTGATATGGGCGGGATGGAGTCGCGTCCGCCCGGCACGGAGCACTATGACCGGCTATTGAGCATCAATGTCTTCCATCCTGGCGGCGTCTACGAGGCCCACGAGCACCAGACCCCGATGTACTACTACGTCCTGCAAGGGACGGGTCTGATGAAGGTCGGCGACGAAGAGCGCGTCATCAAGAAGGGGTCGTGGGTGTATACACCGGTTGGCCTCAAGCACTACACAAAGAACATCGGCGAAGATACGCTGGCCTACCTGTTCTTCGGCGGTAACCCACTCGACCCGAACGCAGGTATCCACGAGCCGCCGAGGGAGTAAGAGCAAAAACGTAAAGTGTAAAACGTAATAAGTCAGTCGTAGGCCCTGAATGAAGTCAGGCCCGCTGTACGATGTTACGTTTTTCGTTTGACGTTTTACGGTATCTCATCAGGAGCATCCTGTGATTGATCTCGCCCGATATCGCATCATTGATCTGTCGTACGAGTTAGTGCCCGGCGAGCAAAAGATCGATGGGCGTTATCTGCACGGCGAGGCCTTCTACGGGCGGCAGGTCGAAGTGCAGGAGTTCATCGCGTATAACGCGCGGATGCACTTCATTCAGAGCCAAACGCACAACGGCACACATGTCGAGGCACCCTACAAGTACGACGAGAATGGGGCCGACGTTGCTGCGATGCCCCTCGAAAAGTACATGGGTGAGGCGGTCGTGTGCGACTTCGACCACAGGCTCGGCAAGGCGCTAACGGCAGACGACATGGCAGCATCAGACATCCGGCACGACGACATCGTCCTCATGCGAACCTCGGAGAAGGACATCAGCCGTCAGCCGCACCTAAGCTGGGAAGCTGTCGACTGGCTCATCGACACGGGTATCAAGGCGTTCGGTATCGAGAACGTGGGGCATTCGCCGCCGGGCACGGAGTTCGGCAAAGACGACTCGGACGGCAAGATGCTTCTGGCCGGCATACCAATCCTCGATGCCGTCACCGGCCTCGAACAGATCACGAAGCCACGCGTCTTCTTCATCGGCCTGCCAGTCAAGATTCGCCGCGTCACTGCATCCTGGGCGAGGGCGATCGTGCTGGAAGAGAAATAAGAGAATCCCGCACGTAGTACTGCATCTAGCTAAGTCGCACGATTCATCGCAAAGCGCCTAGTAGGCCAGTGGATGTAAGGTTCTGGGGAACAAACTATCTTCCCTCGTCGTCTTAAGTCCAGACGGAACCGACAGAGGGGAACGTTATGAGCTTACGTATGAGATTCAGAGTCATTGTTGGATTGACGGCGATTCTTGTTCTGGCGGCGGCGTGTGGAGCGTCAGACGAGCCAACAGCAGCAAGCGTGCTCGACCCAACAGCGACCGTCGTGCCCGCAGCCCAACCCACAAACGAACCCGTTGCGACGGTCGAAACGTTTGTTGGGAATGTTGTAGATGGGCCGGGTATTGACCTTGTGTCCTGCGAGGGTGTCCTCGGCCCTCCTCCTGCGAATCTGGTTTTGCAGACTCTCACGCCCAATGTCGACGACTGGGACTCCACACCAGGCATCCAGAGCATATGTATGGCGATGTACGAGTTAGCGTACCGCTTCAAAGGGATGACCGTTACCCTGGCGACGTTCGACTCTGCAGATAACGCAACAACCCACTATCAGATGATTGTAGAAAGCCTGGACACCGACCAGGTGGGGTTGACCACCATAGGTCCCGATTACTCAACCGCCGTTGCAAACGCCCAGGGAGTCGGGAGCTTCGTATTCTTCCGACAGGGCGTCCATGCCGTCTCACTGCACACAACCATGCCCGAAGGCGCATCACCTTTGTTCGAGCCAAAAGCCCTCGAAGGGATCGCCAACGGCGTCAGAGCAAAGCTGGCGGCCATCCAGTAAAACATCAGCCTGCGAACAGTACGTAACACGTAATATATAGTGCGCAATTCTGAGAGGCTCGCCCATGATCCGCATCTATGGCATTCGCGAAAACCTTCGCCCGATTACGCGGCGGCTGTCGGACGTGATTAACTCATGCATGGTGGAGGCCCTAGAGTTCCCTTAGAACAAGCGGGCGCATCGGTTCATACCGCTAGAGCGCGAGGACTTTTTCATGCCCGAGGGCAGATCGGACGCCTATACGGTCATTGAGATCAACATGATTGAGGGGCGGTCGGTCAAGGCGAAGAAGCGGCTCATCCACCTGCTGTTCGAGCGCATCGAAGCCGAGCTTGGCATCGCGCCCGTGGATGTGGAAATCACGATCAACGAGGCGCCAGCCAGCAATTGTGGCTTTCGTGGAATGACCGGCGATGAGGCGAGGCTGGACTACAAGATCGACGTGTGATTCTCTGGGAACAGGGGCAAAAACGTAAAGCGTAACCAAGCAATCGATCTGGCTTCAGGTGCTCAGGGATGTCGTGCTGCGCTACGTTTTTCGGTCGACGTTATTCTGCCTTCTCCTACCACAAGGTCAACGAGTCGCGGAACAGCCTGGTCAGGTCCTCGGCTTCCGCCGGACGGGGTGACAACTTTGTGACCCGGTGTTGGGGGAGTGTGCCCTTGACCAGCGCGGGTACGTCGTCATCGGTGTAACCGACCGCAGCAAGACCGTTCGGCAGTCCCATATCTCGGATGAACTTCACTATGATGTCCCCGAGTATGTCACCGGCGTCCTCCGGCCCAGCGCCAGAGACCTCCGCTCCCATGAGCCGCGCTGCGTGGAGGTGCCGCTCTGGATTCGTCGGCGCGGTGAAGCGAAACACTGCGGGTGCGTTGAGGATCACCGACATACCATGCGGCACGATCGGATGCCCTTCGGGATAGCCCTCGGGGCAGAAGTCCTTGACCATGCCGGCGACGGTGTATGACATACCGTGCGGCAGGTGACAGCCAGCGTTGCCGAAGCCAACACCCGCGAACGTAGCGGCGAGGAGCATCTGTCCACGTGCCTCGGTGTCGTCGGCGTCATGAACGGCTCGGTGCATGTTCTGCGCGACCATGTCGATGGCCTTCAATGCCCACACGTCGCTTATCGGATTAGAGCCTTGATACGAAGGGCGCAAGCCCGGATTAGCCGGGGCATCTCGCTGCTGATAAGGCATGGCAGTGAACGATTCGAGCCCGTGACTTAGCACGTCGAAGCCGCTGCACGCCGTCACCATGGAGGGCAGGGTCCTGGCGTTGTCCGGATCGACGATGCCCATAACCGGCCTCAGCGCACGGTGTGAGATGCCTGTCTTAGCTTTCATTTCCAGCAAATCGAATATCGCGACTCCCGTCGTCTCGCTCCCTGTGCCTGTCGTAGTCGGGATGGCGATCAATGGTTTCAGAGGACCCGGTACCATTTCGCCCTTCCCAATTGGGGCGTTGACGTATGTGAAAAAATCAGTGGGATACGTGGAATACAGATTCGCGGCCTTGGCAGTATCCATGCAGGAACCACCGCCGACGGCAACGAAGCCGTCGAAACCACCGTCCGTGGCAAACTCGATGGCCTGCTTGAACGAGACGTCCGTCGGCTCGACCTGTACCTGGTCGTAAAGGACGGCGTCGATACCTTCTTGTCGCAACGACTTCAAAGTAATGGCTACTGGCTCGCTTTGCGCCATGCGCGGATCAGTCACGACCATTACACGCCGAGAGCCGAGCCGGCGCATTTCGTAGCCGACCTCACGTGTGACGCCAGGGCCGTACTTGATACTCGACGTCTCCATCGAGAACGCGATCTCGTTTACCATCATCCGTTCTCCGTCAATCAGGTCGATAAAGACTATTCGGCGTTGACGACCGCCAAGCAAGTTTGGGTTCGGAGGACGCCGTCGATGGTGTGGATATCGCCCGTCACAAGAGAGGCGACCGCGCTGATGTCGGACGCGTTCACGATGGCGATGATATCGAAGGTGCCCATAACAACGTCGACGGTCTGAACTCCTTCGAGCTTGAGAATTTCGGTCGTCACAATCTTGGCCTTGCCGACTGCCACCTCGATCAATACGTATGCTTTCGTTCCCATAGGGTCCTCCGTTAATGTTCGGAATGATTGGCCGCCGCTGTGATTATTGCAGACGGCCTGAGAGTCCACCGATTCTATGCGGGATAGGAAGGGGTGTCAATGGAACCAAAGAAGGTGTGTTCACCCTTCTCGTACTCGAAATATCCGTACATCTCGGTTCTGGTAGACTTCTTCGAGCGCGCCATCGAATCCATCCTCGAACTTGGCGAGGCCGGTCGGCTCGTAGTAGAGTCGTTCGAGTTCGCCCAAGTAAACGTACTCGACGCCGTATTCCCGCATGATGTCCAGAGCTTCTGAGGGGCTCGGCGTGTTGTAGATGCGGGCGACTTTGTCTATGCGCTGATTGACAGTCCGTCTGTAGTTCCATCGTTGCTGTTCTTGATGCCAGCCCCAACCCACTATATTCGGTAGGCCGGTGTATATAGAAATACGCCCACCCCAGCGATAGTTCGGGGTAAGTCCTTCCAGTATCAGCGGCGAGCCCTCGACGTTGTTCTGAATCCAGCGGATCGCCTCGTAGTCCGCCGTCAGGTCGATAACGCCGTTTGGATCGAAGTATTCCTGCTCCGTCTGCATATATGCAGCGCCGTCCAGAGTAAGTGGAACCGTGGTGTCGAAGCGGTTGCGTAGCCGTACCTGTGTACCAAGGAAAGGGTAGATCGAGACACACAGAACGAGTATCGCAAGTCCGCTCAGCCAAACCTTTTTACCCCTGGGTAGCTTTCGGATGGGCACCGAGCGTCCGTGTCCGAGCCGCCAGAGCATATATGCCGACGCCAGCGCCAGCATGACCCATATCTGGAGATAGAACTTGAAGATCGTGTTCATGCGGTCGATATCGCCCTCTACCCGATACACATCGAGGCCGATGACAATAGACAAAGCCGTCAGTGCCAGCAACACCACGAAGGCGAGTTGCGGCGCATCTGGCCGCGACGAGAACAGATGCCGAAGACCCACAACCGCTCCCAGCAAAACAAGCGCGAACGCAAAAGGCACCGTGCTGCCGGTCACTTCGACGAGTTTCAGCACGAACACCATGCCGACGAGGACGACGCCAAGCGCAATCGCCGCCAGCCGCAAGAGACTTATCTGCTGGGACTGAGACGTGGCAGTGTCGGAGGCTTCGCCTTGATCGCTCACCTGGATAACGACCGAGATTCGGCGCCAAATCGGTCGCCAGAGGACGAGTAGCCATCCCCGCGACTCGATGATGAAGAACGACCCGATGATGAAGACGAACAGACCGGCGATAGCGAGGAACTGCCAGAGCACGGTCTGATTGGTGGTGCTTTCGACACTGGAGAACGCGGTCTCGTAGCTCGCATGGTACGGGAGGAAAGCAACGAAGCCGATGACAGCAATCAGAATCCCTTTGACACCACCTCTGATGATAACCACGAAGCTCAGCCCACCGTTCCTTAATATCTCCGCGAGCAAGACGGCGGCCATGCCCAGAAGCAGGTACGTCGGATAGTCCCAGGTGTTGATGAGCCTGAGCGCACCGACCGCGATTCCCAGCACTGCTACCAGCGCAAGGTCGGATAGGCCCCAGCCCGAACGAGCGAGGACTCCACTCCCTCGGCTCTCGTCTCTGGCACTGAACACCACAGCCAGCGACGTCCCGATAACGAGCAATGTGAACGGTATGACCATCAGGTGTGCGTGCAGGTCGGCAAACAGGAACGTGAAGAACGGGAACTCCGTTATCTCCAACCCAGGCGGGTCGGGCGGCATCATGCGGCTGCTTCGCCAGAAGTCGAACTGTCCAAACTGGTCGTTCTGGAATATGACCGAAAACAGGCCCTCACCTACTTGAATGGCCCCGTCAATGTTCCCGATCACTGCAACGAAGAGCGCAGCAATAATTCCTGCGAAAACGGGAGACCAACTGAATCCTCCGTTCGCCCTGAGTCCTTTGACCCCGCTCAGGGTGAGGCTATCTGCAGACGGGTCTTGTGGTACCTGTCCTTCGACAAAGCCTGTCCTGAGCTCGTCGAAGGGCTCAGGACGAACGGGTTCAGTAGGTACGATCTCTTCGAATGGTGCCACATACGCCCGCTTGGGAGGCAGCTTGCCGCGCGTTCCCTCCGCCAGGTTGTAAACGATGCTGAACGCGCCGCCGATGGTGAGGGCGAAGAACATGGGCACAGCAAGGTTGATCGCGACAACTGGGTTGATGCCGGTCATCTGGATAAACGATGCGACGATGAACTGGCCCCAGTAGTAGTAGTTGATGTAGCCGCCGCCGTACCACGGGTCGTATGGTGGCATGTATGTCGACTTAAGGACGGCGTTCAGGTATGCGGTGTCCATCGGCTTCTCGCCGCCTAGCCAGGGGTGCCACAGGTCCGGGTTCGCCATCCGTACCACGACGAACGCGATGAACGCTGCCAGGAAGATAATTTCGGAAATAGCTAAGATTCGCCAGCGCTCTCGGACAAACGTCCAGAAGGTCGTCCAGGTGAATGCCAATACGACTGCCGACAGCGACGCGATCACACCGAGCCCGACCATGACCGCACCGGACGAGAACGCCATCCACTGGAGACTCGCCAGAAGCCATGCCACGAGCGAGACCGCCAGGATACCGAGCACCTTGGCCAGCAGAAACCCGCCATCCGGCAGAGACCTGAATACGAAAAATGCTATCGGCAGGACAGCCAGCGCCATCAACTCCATGACCAGCAGCCATGCAGGTACCGGCATCCTGCTGCCGAGACCGTCGGGGTCCACGATGTCCGTCCAGGTGCCGCCTTCGCGCTGAGCTTGCAGGTCTTTGTCGGAGAGCATCAGGCCGACGACTGAAGTGTCAAGAAGGGGCGTCCCACCGGTCGCGAAAGTGTTACCCTCCGTAGCGGCGACGAGCCGCTCTCTGATAACCGATTCATCCAGCCGCTCGACGTTTGCAAACACCATACCCTTCGGATGGTCGTATACCGAAAAGCTCTCGTCGGCAAAGCCGAGGTTGATGTTCAGGCCCGACTGGTTCACTGAACCGTCCGGCTGCGGAAGGCCGGGCCTGCTGTACGTGTCGTCGACGAAGTTGATTCCCGCGATACTGGGATATGCCGTTTCGACATTCGCCAACTCGTAGCCAAGCCCACCGCCAAAGAGCAACTGGAAGTACGCCGTTGTGAAGGGGTACCGCTCCGGCAGCCGGGGTATCGTGCCATACAGACGGTTACTGAATTGGACGATGTAATCGGACTCCGCAAGATCGGTGACCATCCCGTCAAGCTTTTGCTGGCCATCCTCGTTGTACACCGGTAGTGTCCTGATCTGGTAACGACCCAGGTCGGGATGACCCTCGTCCCAGTGCTCCGTAAGAATTATCGAACCCTGCGGCGCGTTCTGGTTAATCCACTGGGACGTTCGCACCGCCGTGTACGGTTCCTGATACACAGACATATACGCGATAGCATAGAGGCCGGTCGCGGCGACCAGGCCAACGATCACGACCGTGACCACGTGCTTCAGCGAAGGGAGGTCTGATGCCACCCGGTCCCAGAGGTGGAACATCATTTGTGCGCCGAATATGACAAGCAGCGGCGATACGGGGATCAGATATCGCGTGAACTTCACCTGGAATGCACCAGTGAGAAGCAGGTATGGAACGACCCACGACAGCAACAGCACGTTTCCGCGCGACTCCGCAGACCGGACGGGCAGCGTGGCGACCAACGCAACGAACGCCATGATCGATGCAATGCCGATGGCGAATAAGTTCGTTGAATAGAGAAGCAGGGCCATCGGCATGAGCCATCCAACGGCCAGATACATCATCCCATAGTGGAGCCGCATCCCTCGCAGGCTCGCATATAGTAGGCCCACCCATGCGACGATGCCCAACGGCCAACCCAGGCCAAAGGTGGCGAGCTGCCGCACATGATAGAAGTACGGCGCTGTATCGATATACTGGCGTGTGTAGGGGTAGTCGCGTATACGTCGCACCATCTCCGACTGCTCGGTCACGTCACCCAGGAAGCGCGCCCAGTCAAGCAGGGCGTACGGCTGCACAAGCAGGAAGACCAGCAGCGACGTGCCGACCGCAGCCAGCAGGCCGCTGAACGCCACCGTCAGGCGCTGGTTCGCGTTGACCCCACCGCCCGTCGTGGCACCCAGGATCGGCACTACATACAGTAAATGGGCCATGACCAACGCAAGATAAATCGGTGCCTGACTGACCTTCGTCGCCACTCCGAGACCCACGATGGCACCAGCGATCAGCGAGTCACGCAAACTGCCCTTCGTCGCGACGCGGTACATGAAGTACAGCGCGGCGACGGTCGTGAGACTGACGATAGTATCGACAGCAAAGAAGTGGCTAAGCTGAATGTGGATGACGGCGAACGACACCAGCGCCGCCGCAAGAAGTCCCTCTCGACGGCCATACAGCCGAGCGGCGAGGAGGTACACGAAAAATACTGTCGCAACGTCGGCTAGCCCAGACAGGCCGCGTCCGATGACACGAAGGTCGTTCTGATCGCCGGGCGTGAATATCTGCACCGCCTTGAGCAGATACAGTGGGAAACTGCCGTATGGGAACCAGCGTGGATTCCATGGACTTTCCTCTGCGTCGAGCAGTACGCCGATGTCCCCCAACGGCGGGAACGTGAGTTCGTTGACATGCTGGAGGATGGCGCGCTCGTCGGGATGCGGCGTGTACCCGTAGCCCTCGTCCCAGTCCAGGCCGTAGAGCCGCAGCGCGAGCGCGAGCCCCATCGTAACGGCAAGCACTACGCCGACGAGGACGTTGCTGCGCGTCAGCGAGCGGATGAAGCTGGTGCTCGACGGCGTGGACGCCATCGGCTGGGGCTGCGTAGTCTCCATATCCGACTATTGTATCTGCGCGGCGAGAAGGCGGGCAACGCTTGTATAGGCTAACTGTAGAGTACTGCCGGTAGGTGGCATGCTCGAATCGCCGTCTCAGCACGACCAGCATCCTTACCTAAGTGACGCCCTTCGAGTTGGAGTGCGGCAGCGCTACGTTTTCCAATAGGACGTCTCCAGGATAACGCTTCAAAATCTTGAATGCTGGCAATGCATTCAGCAGTTGGTCAAGGGTCGATTGGCCCTCGTAAAGCTCCTTATCGCTATACTCGGTGTAGATATATCGTGTCCTGGCCAGCACCTTTTCGCCGCCTCGGATCACGTCCATCTCGGCCCCCTGGACATCCATCCATATGAAGTCGATTGCCTCAATGCCATTTTCATCACACCAGGTATCGAGGGTCATCGTTTGGACAGTCACGGATTCATCGAAAGTTATCTGAGGGTAGTCGATCAGGTGCCTCTTAGGTTTGCGAATCGAGCCCGAGGCGTCCCATCCCTCTTCCATGCCCCATGTTTCTGGCAACGAGACGCTGGAATCCGCTGCTCCTCTACTCTGATAGAACGTCGTTTCGCCATTTTGGTCTGACAACGCGATTTCAAAGAGCCGGACGTTTTGAGGGTCGCCGACCGTCTTTTTGAACCGACTGATCGCCCTGGGGTCAGGCTCAAAACAGAACACCCTTGGCTTCTTGAACATTTGCAGGAACCAAAGAGTATGTCGGCCATCATTACAACCGATGTCCAGAATCGTGGGATCGGGCTTGTCGACGGTGCGATAAATAAGTTCTTTACTGATCGGCGCGTAGGACAGCCGAGATCCTCCCCGAAGTAGGTTACGAATCGATCTCAGGTAGGCCCTGAGCCGAGGGTAGTGTTTGAGCGCTTCTTTAGCTGATCTCATCAAGGTTCAGCATGGTCATGAAAAATTGAACTCGTTAATGGCAACGCGCCAGCCTAGCTTCGACAGCTCAAAGTCATATCTTGGCTGAGACTATGATACTGGAGAAAGTGCTATACTGTCTGGTCCAATCCTCAGCATCGATTGGCTCGTACGTCGATAACCCGAACGAACGGCGAACGACCTCACGACCCTCCGCCAACAAAGCGATCTCACCCTTCGCCATCATCTGCATTAGGATGTTTCCAGTGGCCGTCGCCTCGACTGGCCCAACTACTACCGGGCGACCGATCGCATTAGCAGTAAACTGGTTCAGCAAATGATTCTGCCCACCGCCACCGACGATGTGCAAGGTATCTGTGCGGTAACCAGCGATGTCCTCGATGGCCTCCAGCACCATGCGGTAGCGGAACGCGAGGCTATCCAAGATGGTACGCACGATCTCGCCTTCGGTAACCGGTGCTGTCTGGCCCGTCCGTTCGCAGAACGCGGCTATGCGAGAGGGCATATCACCGGGCGGGACGAATGACGGGTCGTCGGGATCGATAATAGCGACGAATGGTCTCGAACTGCTCGCTAAGTCAGATAGCTCGGCGTAGGAATACGAAGAACCTTCAGATTCCCACGCCGCCCTGCACTGCTGGATGAGCCACATGCCGGGGATGTTTTTCAGGGGCCGGACGGTTCCGCACACGCCGATCTCGTTGCCAAGCTCGAACGCCCTGGCTTTCTCATTCATGATCGGTTTCAAGGTCTCGATGCCTAGTAGCGACCAGGTGCCGGAGCTAAGGAAGGCCCACGTACCCTCGCCCGCTGGCACCGCCGCGACCGCCGAAGCGGTGTCGTGTGTTCCAGGTAGGACGACGTCGACACCGTGGGCTCCGGTCTCGTCTGCGATGTGGTCTAGCAGCGGGCCGATTGTTGTTCCCGCGTCTTGGATATCCTGAAGCATGTGCTGAGGCAATTCAAGCGCGTCCAGAAGAGAGTAGGCCCAGTCCTTTTTTCGTGGGTCATAGAACTGGCTCGTGCTGGCGAACGACCTTTCGACAACCTGAACGCCGGTCAGCCAGTAGTTAATGATATCCGGGATAAACAGCAGGCTCGATGCATCGGCGATGCGTTCAGGAGGCTCGGCGAGAAGCTGATACAGGGTGTCCATGGGCATAAGCTGGACGCCCGCCTGCTCATATAAAAAATCCTTGCCGAGACGTTCGACGATGTTGTCATGGATGCCGATGGTACGCTTGTCCCGGTATTGGAACGGAAGGCCCATTAGCTGGCCGCGCTCGTCGAGTAGGCCGTAGTCCACACCCCAGGAGTCCACGCCGATACTAACCAGGCCACCGCCGAAGAGCTCCGCTCCCTTTGTAATGCCTATCTTGATCTCGTGGAACAGAGTTGGCATGTCCCAATGCGTACCGTCGTCTTCTTGGATGGGCACGTTGGCGAAGCGATGTATCTCGGACAGACTCAGACGCTCACCGTCGAAGGTTCCGGCGATAGCTCGACCGCTCTCCGCGCCAAGGTCAATCGCCAGATAGGTCTTGTCCGTATTACTCACGCCGCCGCGGGTATGCCTAGGCCAGGTTCAGGGTGCGGCGGACTCTGAGAATCGAGGACTGCCTGCTGCTCCACCGGACTCAGCGGCCTGAACCGCTCGGCAGCATCCAGTATCTTAGGTAGCAGCGCGAGCGAGCCGGTACTGGGTGCTGTATGGATGGGCTGTGATTGCTGCCACCAGAGCGCCTTATCGATCTCGTCCTGGTCGCGGTGTGGATCGTACCAGACGGGATGGTCGCGCTCATGGTCGCCCCATCCACCGCGCGCTAGCATTTTGATCGTCTGTATGCCGACATCCCGTCGGTGTGCCTCCGCGAACAGGGCTTCAGCGTCGCGCCTGTAATCGTCATTGCGAAAGATGGCGGCGCTGACGGGGAACATTATCGTGTCGAAGTCGAACCTGCGGAGCGCTTCGAGATGCACCTTCGGCGCGTCGGGCCCGTGACCGGTTATGCCCAGCCACTTGGTTCCCCCTTGCTCTCGCAGCTCGATCAGCGCTTCGAGAGCCCCGCCGGGGGCCGTGGCCTTGTCCAACTCTTCCATCGTGCCGATGCCATGGTGTTGAAACAGGTCGAACTTGTCGACGTTGAGCCGCTTCATGCACTCGTCGATGCTCTCCCGCGCCTCGTCCCTGGTCCGCTTGGTCGTCTTCGCACCGAGAAATATCTTGTCTCGAATCTTCGGCATCCAAGGGGCAACTCGCTCCATCGCCAAACCGTATCCAGGCGCGATGTCGAAGTGGTTGATGCCATGCTGCAGCACCATTTCAATGGCCTCGTCAGCCATCTCCTGGTTGTCTTCTTTCTTGCCAACGGAGATCGCCCCAAAGGTCACGATCGTGCTCTCGTGTCCAGTCCGTCCGAGCCTGCGCTTTTCCATCACGTGCCTCCATAGTTCGGGAATACGCGCTGCACATGAACTCCGAATGATCCGCAACGTCGCGTGCCGATTGTATACCGTTTGGCTGATGCAGCGAAATCGGGCGTCGAGGGTACTTGGGAGAAGCAACTGGAGCCCGCCGACCTGGCGGGTTAGTGGGGGTGGTTTCAGGTGGCGCCGGGGGAGTGAGCGCTGATCGGCTCGACCCACACCTCGAAGGACTTCCACAAGACAAAGCTATTCTTGGCGTCAAGCCAAATGGTTTTGCCCCAGGTGGACAGTGTGCGGGACATGTGAATCTTGACGTCTTCGACGTTGGCGCGAAGATAGCCGTCGAGCTTTTTTCGTTTCAGATAGGTGTCGACCGACACCTCGGGCTTGCCGCCTCAGCCGATAGGTGGGATGAAGTCGATGGCCGCGATACCGCCCTTCTCACGAATGAGGTCCATGGCGGCTGGTGTTATTTGGATATCCATGGCTGCGTGTTTAGATGCGCTTTGTGAAGGATCGTTGCAAGTGGCTCACTAGCAATCATATCACTCGATACTGATCAACATCTGCTGCTTGATCTTCGTGGCCGGCGCGGCAGAAGACTGGATGTATGATGCGTAAGCGCTCGAACGCCTATTAACGAAGACCGAGGTGGCCACAATGACTCCAGGCCATGGCGCACACGAGGTCTTCCGTATGGAACGATCATGCGCAACGCCGGCGGCAGCAAATACGGTGAAGTGACGAACATGGATGTCATTGGCCACATGGTCGAAGACTGATCCACTGCTGAGAATTCCAAGAGCCCTGGGACTTGCAGTAAAGTAAGAGTACTTGTCGTCATCGGATCCTGCGACTATCTTGTACAATTACCGTGCCAGCCGAAACTTGTTTGGACATCCATGAGGTAAGCATGGGCGTATTCTCTGTGAACGCCCTAACAAACAATTGTAATGAACCACCTACACCGTACCCATATCCTGATATTCGCGATCTTCTTGCTCGCGGCGACCGCATGCGGCGACGACAAGGCGTCGGAGGCCACACCACTACCCACCCTCCGAGCAATCGAGCCAACCAACCCGTTGGAGCTTAGAAGGGCGACTCCGACGTCCGGGCCGACGGCCACACCCGAGACTGACACATCAGTCATCGTGATCGTCAGGCCAACGGCGACCCCGTGGCCCCTGTCCCAGATCGTGAGCTATCCTGCCCTGCCTAACCGTAAAACTTCTCGGCCCGCCACTACTGGGGACGTGCCCCATCATCAGCTTGGCGTATAACCTGTGCCAGAGGTTAACGACGAGCTATTCCGACTAGCGTTCTCCCTCCCGGATATTGAAAACAGGCCAACGACCGTATCGCTTCCGGGCGCGCGAGGACTCTGGATATCCGAGTCTGTGAGGGTGCAACGCCCTGATGCCATTCCGAGGGGAAGAGAGTTCAGTCACATTCACCCTGACGGCAGCCTGCACCTCCCGTTGCCGCCCGACAGGGCGATGGAAGCAGCTAATGCGGGCTGGGGCGAGCAGCACCCTTGGGCGAGACAGGGACGTGTGTATGGCGGGCTGATGCTCATTTATACCCCGCAGACGATGGAGGACATCGATACCGTCGTCCGGCTTATCGTCGAGTCATATAACTTCGTCACTGCCCGCAACATCGAGCCACAGGAAGTGTTGAACGGTACGCTGGTCGAACCAAAGCCAGCATCCACAAACCTACCTCAGCGGCAGGACGTCATCCTTGAAACAGGTGGCGAGTCTTTTCAGCAACAACTCGACTCGTCGCCGGACCCGGTACTGCAAGCGGAATTGCTTCGTCGAGTGTTCTCGATTCCAGACTTACAAGACCGGCCTTCCGTTGTACCGTCATCAGAATCTCGTCGTCTATGGCTGAGCCGAAGAGTACTGCTGGTTCGGCCCGACGCGGTGATACAGAGTCGTGAATTGGGGCATGTCCACGCAGACGGCAGCCTGCACATCCCCTTACCTCCCAACCTCGCCACCGAGGCGATCCGCACCGGTTGGGCCGAGCCGCATGCCCGCGCAGGCGAACGAAAAGGGTGGGAAGGACTGGTAAGCCTTCACGCACCGCGCACGACCGACGAAGTGGATATAGTAGTCCAGATGATCGTCGAGTCCTACAACTTCGTCACGGGACGCAGCTTGAGGGGCGACGAATTTTGAGTTAGTGCTTTTTTCAATGAAAAAGGACTGATGTTAGGATATCCCGGTTATGCCCATCGAGATACCACCCAGCCCCGGCGGCTGGCCGCGTGAAGAAAGACCTTCGCCCGACGCGGAGTGCTATAACTGCGAGGTCATTGAGGACAGGTTCGAGAAGATCGCCGTCGAAGAAACCGAGCACACGGTGACGCTCCTGAACCCGGCCCAGTTTGAGCTCGGGCAGGTGGTGGTCCACGTCCGTCGACACGCGCCCACACTCCTCGACCTGACTGACGAAGAGGGAACGGCCGTCATGCGCGCGGTCCGCAGAGTCGCCGATGCGCTCGTACGCGCCTACGACCTCGACGGCATGAACCTCATTCAGAACAATGGAGTTATTGCTGGACAGACTGCGCCGCACTTCCACATGCACGTCGTTCCCCGCCGCAAGGTCGGCAGCCACTGGGGCGATGGTCCTCCGCATATCCTCGCGATAGAAGGCAAGAAGGTCACCAAGCCCAAGCCGAAGGTTCTCGTCAGCGTCGAGCGTGAGCATGAGATCGTGGACTATATCAAACGGCACATGCCTTAGGGATCGGGCCGATAAAACCTCACACCGGGGAGCGTCATGCCAATCGAAATCCCAACAGGCCCAGGCGGCGCGCGGCGAGGTAGCCAGCCATCGTCAGCCGACCCGTGCTTCCTGTGCGAGGTCATTGCTGGCCGCGAAGAGAAGGGAATTGTCGAGGAGACTGACCAGACCCTGACGTTCGTCAACTGGAAACAGTACGAATTGGGTCAGGTCTATGTCATCCCACGACGGCACGCGCCAACGTTATTCGATCTGACCGATGACGAGGCCGTGGCGATCATGCACGCCGTCCGTAGAGTGGCCGACACACTGGTACGGGCCTACAATCCGGATGGCATGAACCTTATCCAGAACAATGTCGTTGTTGCGGGACAGGATGCACCGCACTTCCATATGCACGTCGTGCCCCGCCGCAAGATCGGAAGCGATTGGGGCAACGGCCCGCCTCACATAGCCGCGCTAGAAGGCAAAGCACCGACCAATCCAAAGCGCGATGTGCTGGTTAGTCTTGAACGGGAGCTTGAGATCGCAGACCAAATCAAGCGTCATTTAGCATAGTCGGCGTCCGGCACCGGCCAACCCCATCCGATCATCAATGCACGCAGTTCAGCCAAGTCATCCGTGCTCAGAGGTAACGACGGTGGGCGCGGCGGACCGACTGGTATGCCCATGACCTCAGAGAGGCCCTTTTCAACGCGGGCCTCGCCGCCGGAGACCTGCGTCACCTTGCGGTAGAACTCCCGCAGATCGGGGATGACTCTGTCCCATTGGGCCTGAGCCTCGTCGTATTTGCCCTCTTCCATCAAGTCCCAGATGCCGAGGTAGAAGGCCGGATACGAGTCGACACCGTCAGTGAGGTAGCCGTGCCCGCCGAGCCGATGACAGCCGACAGGGTTGTCGGAGTTGTCCATGATGTTGAACCGGTCGGCCAACTCGAAGATGTCTTCGTACTTCGTGCCTTCGGGTGGCGACCATTTGATTGCGACGACGTACTCGAAGTCGGTCATCTTCGCGAACGTCTTGGGATAGATGGCCCCGTGCGACATCCAGTGGGTGTTGTAAATCAACACGCCACTGTCGACGTTATCCGATATGTCGCCGAAGAAACGCAGCATGTCGTCCTCGGTCGGCTGATTGAAGATCGGAGGCGATACCTGGCAGCCGATCACACCGAGGTCCGCCGCGATGTTGATGTCCTCGATAGTACGGACGGTGTCTTTGTAGTGGACCGCGCCCATGACCGGCACCCGCCCCTTGGCGGCCTGTACGGTGGTCTGGAGCAGGCTGCGCCACTCTTCCTCGCGTATCTGCGGCCCTTCCCCCATCGCCGCCGCGACCTTGAGCACCGACTTGCCGTTCACGAGCCCGTTCTCGATCCAGCGTTCCGTCGCCGCTGCCATCACCCCGTAGTCCACCCGATAGTTCTCGTCGAACGGCGTCGGCACCGTCGCCACAACGCCCTTCATCTGCTTCCGAATCTCTTCGCGATCCATGTGACATGCCTCGTGTGTGAGTTTGTACGGGGAGTGTAGGGGTATGGATATGGGGAGTCAATGAGGGCGAGTACAAAGTCGGCAAGAGTCGTGGCGAACTGCCTCAAAACCGTAGCGTCACACTCCCGAATTACGTTACCACTTGATTCCAGGGGACGTAAGCGGATGCCTCATGAACCACCTTGCTAGTATCTTCAATACGCTCTTGCTCATCTCGTTCCGTCATGAACAATCGCAGTTGGATATTAATGCCATAAATCCTAACGCTTTTAGCAGGCGCGCGCTTTTCAGCGTCAGCCGGCTAAACTTGTTAAGCCCTTTATAGAAGATGGCAATTCCCTAAACGTAGCGACCTTGACAGTTGCTTTGGACAAGTCGTGAGCCGCAGTGAACTCGTTTGCAACCACGATGCAGTCAATACCCGCTGCTATGGCCGACTTCAACCCTCTCTCCGAGTCTTCAATGACTACCGTTTCAGCAGCAGTAGCACCAAAGCGTTGAAGTCCCCTCAGATAGGGTTCGGGATGTGGTTTAGCTCGCTCGTAATCCCCTCGAGTCAAATGGAATTCCATATGGTCCAAAATAGATCGTTTTTCGTGTATCAAGGCGAAGTCAGATGGTTTGGATGTAGTAACGACGCCCATCCTGTACTCACCAGAAAGTACGTGTAACGTTTGCGAGACACCGTCGATCTCGATGTCTTCGGTCATCAGGTATTGCTGGTAGTATCGGTTTCTCAGTTCCCGGGCACGATCAATTTCAGATTCGGACACTCCTGAATCTCGTGCCCCTTGCCACGTGGGAACTCCATTGGCCATATTTGCTAAATATACGTCTAGCGGTAGGTCGATTCCGAGCGAGGCCAGCGCTCGTTTGCCTGCCAGGTAATACCAGGGTTCTGTATCGACCAGGACCCCGTCATGGTCGAAGAGAATGTACTTTTTCACTTTGACACTCGACTAAGTTTCGGCTGATTCATGGAGCAATTACACAACTCAAGCGGAAGCCATTCATATGATTCCTGCGAGGTTGCTTTCTATACGTGTCTCGATCGATTGGTCCGCCTCCGGAAAATCGAAAGAGCGACCGGTGATCTTCTCGTAAAGGTAGATGTAGCGTCTTGAGAGCTCGACTATAAGGTCATCCGGTGCTGGTGGCAGAACCTCATCCTCGTAGGGGTCGCAATTCTCCCTGAACCAGAGCCGAAGGAATTCTCTGTCGACGTTGTCCGGTTCCCGTCCCTCCCGCATGCGCTGTTGGTAAGAGTCGGCGATCCAGTAGCGACTAGAGTCAGGGGTGTGGACCTCGTCGATCAGAAGGATCTCACCGTTCTCGTCACGGCCCATCTCATATTTGGTATCGACGAGAATTAGGCCACGCTCCGCTGCCTTGGCTTGACCGAAAGCGAAAAGTTCCTGCGCGATGCGGCTACATTGTTCCCAATCATCGGCCGTCATCCAGTTCTCGGACACGATCTCGTCAGGGCTGATCGGACGGTCGTGAACCTCCTCCTTGGTGCTCGGTGTGAGGATATTCGTTGGGAGCTTTTGGTTTTTCATTAGGCCGTCGGGGAAATCGATGCCGCAGTATTGACGCTGACCACTCTGGTAGACCGTCCAGAGGGAGGTGTTCGTGCTTCCGGTGATGTATGCACGCACCACGAACTCGATCGGGAAGACGGTACATTTCTTGGCAATTGTGACGTTTGGGTCGGGGATGGATAGAACCTGATTTGGCACAATATGGCGGGTCTGTTCAAACCACCATGCGCTCGTCATGTTGAGGACCTGCCCTTTGAAGGGGACAGCGGCCAGCACCCGGTCGAAGGCACTCTGTCGGTCGGTGGTGATGAGCACCATACGATCCCCAAGATCGTATCGATCCCGTGCTTTGCCAATGAACTTCTCACCTTGAGAAAGATTCGTCTCAGTGAGACAGTTTCCGAGCCCCTGTCGTATTCGATCCGTGTAGCCCTCTGGCGTGTAAATAGCGTTTTCCATCCATTGTCTCCTCAAGGTTAAAAGCCTGTACGAGATGGCCCTATTGCACCAATATATTGCTGACCTGACGGAAGCTTCTTGTCCCGTAGGAGGGCGTTGGAATTGGCCCAATGTTGTCTTCTTAAAATGGCTTCTTCAAGCCCTTTCTGGTTTCAATGGGTAGCCTAACGTTTGGGCCACGCCGGCGGTCCCCGCTGGCGTCGACTGCAAGCGCTTGTTATGCGGCTAGAGGTTCAGAAGCGCACGGACTGGCTTACCAGAGGTTGACTATAACTCCCTCGAAGCTATCATTGCTGCTTAACGTTGCGAGCTTGAATTGAGCCAGTCCTCGGACATTGCCCCTAATCCACTCAGCGGGTTCAGCGTGACCCGCTGAGTGGACGACCGTGTGGGCTCCACCAGTGCCGAGTCCTGGTTCCAGCTTGTCAAGTTTCATGCGAGTGGCTTTCAGGGACTCCCACAACCGCTTCGCCTCGCCTCGAGCCCGATCGAAGTACACGATAATCGGTATCCCGTCTAACTGCTCGATTCCAACGCGGCTGGTGATGTCGCCAAAGTCTCGTTCGGTCGATGCGTGAACCAGTTGGACGGGCCGCTCACCTACGACGGGTGCTAGCACCTCCTCGACGCGGTCGACTACTTCGACAAAAGTCTCTTACTGATCCCCCTTGCTAAGCTTGATTAGGGGGCGGCCGGGATCATTCACCGCTTGAAATTGAGCCAGGCTACTCCGCAGGAAGCGGGATGGACTAACGATCACAGGCAGGATCGTAGTCCCCTCGTTCTCAGCTGCCGTCAACAGAGGAGGCAGTTCGTTGTCGACGATTAAATCCGACGCCAAGAAGTCGGCGCTAATCAACAAGATAGCGACTTGAGCTGAAGCTAGGCCTCTTTCGATTTCCAGCTTCCATCGTGAGCCAGGCTTAATTCGAGTGTCATCCCACAATTCGATCGCATGCTCACGTTCAAGGGGTCGGAGGTGAACTCGCAAGCGCAGCAACCAACTCGCGTCTTGGTGGCTATAGCTGACGAATACCTTATCCCGCATGTTTGCTCTGCTCCGATTCTAGGTGCCGTGCCGATGTGTTGTTCCGCCTAACTCACAGTAGACGCCCTAACGGGCGCGATACCCCGCACCAGATCCGGTGTCTATCATGTCGCAGCGGTTTCTTCGACGACCTGCTACCAACAGCAGTTCCGGGATTATACCAGCACGGTCGAGACGCAACTCGTATGTATGCCGAATTCGACAAGTCGGAGGCTGTGGTCTAGGCTGCGGAGGCTGCGCTCCCAGCCAACATCCATAAAGCGTAAGGACTAGTGGCTATTGTGCCGTCGTGACTCGGTGATGTCCGCCATCATTACGCTTTATGCCTGTCTCTTTACGTCTCCTTCACGTTCCTGTGCTAAGGTAAGCCTGCCACGCCCGGCTTCCCGGCTCCGGTGCATTGCATTGTTATGCCTTTTTCGTCTTGTTGAAGCCAAAGCCCGGCTTTTCTTCGCGGACAAGCATGTCCATGAATTTTGCGAATCGCCTCTGTCTGGTTTCGGGTTTCTTCGCACTAGTCAATCCGTACGCGATGGCATAACGACTCGATTTGTTGAGCGTTTTAAAAAACTGTTTCGCCTTCGGCTTGCTCTCCAGTGCTACTAGGAAATCTGCTGGCACTTTCATTTCACTTGCCGTATAGGCGTTCTCCCACCGGCCGTCCACTTTGGCGGCACGAATATGCACGAGCCCTGACTCCGTCATCCGGTCCTCGCTTATCAAACGCTCCGCATGCTCTCTGTTCCTTTTTGACCAGTTGCTTCGCGTTGTCCTGGGAGTAATTCGCTGGAAATAGGCTTGGCCATCGATTGACTTCTTGACGCCGTCGATCCAGCCCCAGCACAGTGTCTCAATCACGACATCGTCCCAAGTCACGCTCGGAATGCCAGTCTTTTTCTTGAATATCTTCACCCACAGCTCACTTTCGGTCGCGTGATTCACCTTGAGCCACCTGCCGAGATCTTTCGGCGTTGCAAAGGTCATGATTCTCACTGGATCGGGTTCAGGCATGAAACTAGATTCTCTTCGGCATAACTCATAGTAGACGCCCTAACGGGCGCGATACCCCGTACCATATCCGGTGTCTATCATGTCGCAGCGGGTTCATCGACGACCTACTACCAACAGCAGTTCCGGGATTAGCTACCAAGACTGGCGGCACATTATGTTCCATCGTCCCTTCCGTCTCCGGTCATCCCCGGATGAGAGGCGCAGGGCCGGTCCACTTGAAGCGCGAATGGTATCACAAGGCGGTGCTGAATCTGATTCGTCGATGTGTTGCTCATACATCCGTGCTCCGGACCGGCCGCACGCCGAGCGTTCTTCGTCGCCGATGCGCCCAGCCGTCTGCACCCGTCGAGAGGGGCACTCCAGTACCATTCCCGAGCTCCGCCCAAGGCCGCCTGTGCCCCTGCACGCAGACTGATCGTGTCCATGTTTTTGGGACCGGTTCGTAGATCGGATGGCGATAATCGTAGAGAGCCAAAGGGAGGCTCACTCAATAGGTCGCATTAGGGTATCACCGGAACGTTTGTTCTTCAACTAGAACTCATTGACTACCCCTACCCCGCATGGTAGCCTTAAACTTGCAGTACAATTGAATACTTGAAGTCTGCGTCGACGGGGAGTAGTAACGGGCAGTGTGCGATAGAGAACGGGGTATATAGTGGAAGCCCCGACGTACAAGCACTCGTGAACTCGCCCCCGAGCATCTTTTCTGAAGAGCCCTCACCCCGACCCTCTCCCAATGGCAGAGGGTGTATGAAGAAGGCCTCCTCTCCCTGAGGAAGAGGACTTGAGGTGAGGGTTAATAGGAAAAGACGGATAGGCCCCGTTATAGGTCGGCTCGAAAGAGTCATGAGTGTCCCTCGATACCATCGAGGGAAACGAGGGTGGTACCGCGGGAGCTTTGTGTAAACAGTCCCGTCCCTTAGTAGGGACGGGTATTTTTTTGTTTGGTTTGGAAGGCTTATTTCCACAAGCCGTCTCCTTGAGAGAAGGACAGAGACGCGGAGGTTGAGGAACATGGGAATACGGATGAACGGGTCGCAGTTGCTGTGTGAGAGCCTGGTGCGAGAGGGTGTCGTAGAAATTTTTGGTCTGCCCGGTGGGGCGATCCTACCCCTCTACCAGACGCTCCCGGAATACCCGCAGCTACGGCACATCCTGACTCGTCATGAGCAGGGTGCTGCCCACGCCGCCGACGGCTATGCCCGCGTAACCGGCAAAGTTGGCGTATGTTGGGCCACGTCCGGTCCCGGTGCAACTAACCTTGTAACCGGCATTGCCACGGCGCAAATGGACTCGGTGCCCATCGTCGCCATCGTCGGACAGGTTGCCCGTGCCTCCATTGGCACTGACGCCTTCCAGGAGACCGACACGACCGGCATCACGCTCCCCGTCACCAAGCACAACACGCTGATCATGGACGCCGCTGAGGTCCCGCAGGTCGTCAAAGAAGCCTTCCACATCGCAGGAACCGGCAGGCCCGGCCCGGTCGTAATCGACCTACCCAAGGACGTACAGGTCGAGGAGGTCGAGCTTCCATTTGACACCTTCGACGAATATTACGATGCCCTGGAGATCGACCTGCCCGGCTACAAGCCGACGATGGAGGGCCACGGCAGCCAGATTAAGAAGGCTGTTAAGCTCATCGACGAGGCCGAGCGTCCCGTTATTCTGGCGGGGCACGGCGTGATCTTTTCTCAGGCATATGATGAGCTACGCGAACTGGCGGAGAAAGCCCAAATACCGGTCATTACCACACTGCTGGGCATCAGTTCCTTCCCGGATGACCATATCTTGTGCGTCGGGATGCCTGGCATGCATGGCATGGCCTACGCCAGCCTCGCAATCGAGGAGTCCGACCTGCTGATCGCCCTCGGGATGCGCTTCGACGACCGCATCACCGGCAAGCCGAGTTCGTTCGCTCGGAAGTCCAAAAAGATTCATGTTGACATCGACCCGTCTGAGATCGGCAAAAACATTGAGGTCGACGTACCTATCGTCGGCGACCTCAAGCGCGTATTGAAAAAGCTCAACCCGCAGGTGAAGGACAACACGCACGAGGACTGGCTGCATCGCATCGAGGACTTGAAGACGCAGCACCCATCCCACCTTATCCGTGACACCGAGCAGTTGCTGCCGCAGTACATCATGAAAGAGTTGTCCGAGGCGACCAACAGCGATGCCATCATCGTCACTGGCGTCGGCCAGCACCAGATGTGGGCGGCGCAGCACTTCACGTACAAACATCCGTGCACCTTTATCACGTCTGGCGGCTCTGGCGCGATGGGCTACGAAGTACCTGGCGCGATGGGAGCACAGGTAGGAGCACCCGGAAAAACGGTCTGGTCCATCGCGGGCGACGGCGGCTTTCAAATGACCATGTGCGAGCTAGCAACCATTGTCGAGAACCGGTTGCCCGTGAAGTTCGCAATCATCAACAACAACGTCCTCGGCATGGTGCATCAGTGGCAGGAGTTGTTCTACGACAAGAGCTATGTCGCCACGACATACTCCGCGAACCCCGACTTTGTGAAGCTGGCCGATGCGTTCGGAATTAAAGGTATGCGCGTGACCGACAAGGTGCAGGTGCGTGGCGCGATCGAAGAGGCCATGGCGCACGATGGGCCTGTCCTAATCGACTTCATCGTCGAGGCAGAGGAAAACGTCTACCCGATGATAAAGGCGGGCGGCACCATCGACGACCTGGTCGAGGAGCCGACAGGAACGCCACAGGAGGTGCTCCGATGACGACGAACGGAACACTGCCGCATCATACGATTACCGCCCTCGTGCGAGACAAGCCCGGTGTTCTCAACCGCGTATCGAGCATGTTTCGACGCCGTGGTTTCAACATCGTCAGCCTTGCCGTCGGGCATAGCGAGGAGCTGGAGCTGTCGCGGATGACCTTTGTCGTCGAGGGCGACGACCGCACCGTCGAGCAGGTAACGAAGCATCTTCACAAGCTGATAGACGTAATCAAAGTCTCTGACGTATCGAGCGAGAACGTCGTGTCCCGTGAGTTGGCGCTCATCAAGATCAGGGCCACTAGCGAGACGCGCCCGGAGATTATTCAGATCATAGAGATATTCAACGCCAAGATCGCAGGCGTTGCGCCCGATCACCTTGTCGTAGAGGTCACCGGCGACCAGGACAAGATCGAGTCGCTGCTTGGCCTCGTCAAGCACTTCGGCCTCATGGAGGTCATGCGCACCGGCACTATTGTCATGGAGCGATGGATGGGCCATCTCCATGATGAGTCAGCGGTGAAGCGCCGCAATTGGGGTGAGGCCGCGTCGGTGTAAGAGATGGTGGACAGGATTTACGGGATTAACAGGATTTTTCGGGTTTGTAGTCTGTTGGTGATGGAGAGCACCTTGTGGGACTAGAGCACGGGGAGTTGACCGCGAAGATTATTTGGGTGTGCGTATCAGGTTCACAACGCGCTTGGTCACGGGTTTCTTGAGAAAGTTTATGAGAACGCGTTCAAGATCGAGTTGGAGGAAGCAGGACTAACTGTAGAGCAACAGAAACCGATAAATGTTTTCTACAAAGGGACGCCGGTGGGTGAATACTTCGCCGATCTGTTTGTGGATGGTCGAGTCATCATCGAAATCAAATCGGTCCAGAATCTGGCGAAGGAACATGAAGTACAGTTAGTGAACTACCTGACCGCAACCGGTATCGACATCGGCCTGCTGATAAACTTCGGCAAGTCCGTCGAAGTCAAACGTAAGTTTAGGATGTACAAGCCCGCCAAGGTTAGACGGCTCGATGGTGAAACACCTAGGCCACGATCAATCCAACAAAATCCTGTCAGTCCAGTAAATCCTGTCAACTAATTACAAAAGGGAGCACGAAAAATGCCAGCAGAGATGTTTTACGAGAGCGACGCAGACCTGTCCTTGCTTGAGGACAAGACCGTCGGGATAATCGGCTACGGCAGCCAGGGGCATGCCCATGCCCTGAACTGCAAGGACAACGGCCTGAACGTGATGGTCGGCCTGTACGAGGGCAGCAAGAGCCGCGAGAAGGCCGAGGCCGAAGGCTTGCGGGTAGGCACGGTCTCGGAGACGGCGCAGGAAGCGGACATCATCATGATGCTGATTCCCGATCACCTCCAGGCCGAGGTATACAAGAACGAAATCGAGCCCTACCTGGGCCCGGGCAAGACCCTTATGTTCGCCCACGGCTTCAACATTCACTATAAGACCATCACGCCGCCTGAGAACGTCGACGTGTCCATGGTCGCTCCTAAAGCACCGGGCCATCGCATGCGCGAGGTCTTCACCAAAGGTTCCGGCGTGCCGGGCCTGTTGGCGATTCAACAGGATGCTTCGGGCCATGCCCATAACATCGGCATGGCATACGCCAGAGGTGTGGGTTGCACGAGGGCCGGAGTCCTGATGACTACCTTCAAGGAGGAGACGGAGACCGACCTGTTCGGCGAGCAGACCATCCTCTGCGGCGGCGTCACCTCCCTCATCAAGGCAAGTTTTGAGGTGCTCGTCGAGGCAGGCTACCAGCCGGAGTCGGCCTACTTCGAGTGCATGCACGAGCTCAAGCTGATCGTCGACCTTCTCTATCAGGGCGGAATGGAGTACATGCGATACTCGATCAGCGACACGGCAGAGTACGGCGACTATAGCCGAGGGCCGGTCGTTGTCGATGCCCACGTCAAGGAGAACATGAAAAAGGTGCTGACCCAGATTCAGGACGGTAGTTTTGCCCGTGAGTGGATTGCGGAGAACGACGAGGGCCGCCATCGCTTCAACCAGCTTCGCAAAGAGAACGCCGAGCATCCCATCGAGACAGTCGGCGCGGAACTCCGCGACATGATGTCTTTCTTGAAGGATTCGGACTAGAAGTTACCCATGGCCAACCCGACGAACATACAAGCTATTCTCTTTGATGCGGACGGCGTCTTGCAGAAACCCGTCGAAGGCTGGCGAGAGCGGCTTGCAGCCTTTTCAGGCTCGACAGAGCGGCAGGACGAGTTTCCGCGCGACTTCTTCGAGGCCGAGATACCTTGCCTGACCGGAGAAGCCGATTTTGCGGAGGGGTTGGTCGGCGTCCTCGCTCAGTGGAACTCTCCTTACTCCGTTAAAGAGGTGGTAGAGGCCCATAGGTCGAATGTCGATGTTGACTCTGGCGTCGTAGAGATCGTCCACGCACTTAGGCGGTCGGGAATTCCCTGCTATCTGACGACCAACCAACAAGAGTACCGAGCGCGATACATGTCCGAGGAACTCGGTTACGCAAATATCTTCGATGGCGAGTTTTACTCGTGTAGAGTCGGGCACAAGAAGCCGGACATTGAATATTTCGAAACGGTTCTCGACGCGATAGCACTTACACGAGAACGCGTTCTGTTCATCGACGACGGCGAGCCGAATGTCATCGCCGCTCAGGGAATCGGAATTAACGGCATCCTTTTCGAGGCGAACGCAGGCGCCGAGGCACTTGAGCGGACATTGCAACAATTCGGCATCGAAGTCCAAAGCTATTCAACCAGGTAGCGCGAGAAGATATTCAGTGACAGCAGGTAAAAACATGCACACGACGGAGGAACCCCACGTAGTTCGCCGCATGTGTCGGGCCATGACATGGCTCGGCATGGCGGACTGCGTTGTCCTTAGGTAGTTTTGTCTAGCTCCCTCTCCCTCTGGGAGAGGGCCGGGGTGAGGGTGCCGGCGACCACAAACGCCATCACCCCCATCCTAACCTTCCCCCGTCAAGGGGGAAGGGATACGAAAAAGACTACCGAACAAGGGAGAGACACAATGACAACCACAGACAAAGTATTGATCTTCGACACGACACTACGGGACGGCGAGCAGTCGGCTGGCATCGGGCTGACGCTGGACGAGAAGATGGAGATCGCTAAGCAGCTTGAACGCCTGGGCGTCGACATAATAGAGGCGGGATTCGCCGCCAGTTCGCCAGGCGACTTCGAGGCTGTGTCGGCCATCGCCAGGGAACTGCGCGGCCCCGTGATCGCGTCGTTGGCACGCTGTGTGCCTGGTGACATTGATGCCGCTTGGGAAGCCATCAAGGACGCCGAACAGCCGCGCATACACACGTTCATATCGAGCTCCGACAGCCACCTGATGGACCTGCTGCGAAAGAACCCGGAAGAGGTGCTCGATCAGGCCATCGCGTCAGTCGAGCGGGCGCGAAACCTCTGCGACAACGTCGAGTTCTCGCCTATGGACGCCACGCGCACCGACATCGACTACCTGTACCGAATGGTCGAGGCGGCCATCACTGCAGGCGCGACGACGGTGAACATCCCCGACACGGTCGGCTACGCCCTGCCATCGGAGTTCGCCGAGCGCATTCGCCTCATCAAGGAGAACGTCCCGAACATCGACAAGGCCGTCATCAGCGTTCACTGTCATAACGACCTCGGCAACGCAGCGCCGAACAGCATCGCGGCCATCATGGCGGGCGCTCGGCAAGTCGAGGGCTGCATTAACGGCCTCGGCGAGCGCGCGGGCAATGCCGCTCTCGAAGAGGTCATCATGACCATCGCTACGCGCGGCGACGCTCTCGGCGTCTCCACGAACGTCGATACCCGGCAGATCTACCGCACCAGCCGCCTGGTTAGCGACATTACCGGCTTCCCTGTGCAGCCCAACAAGGCCATCGTTGGGGCAAACGCCTTTCGGCATGCGTCGGGCATTCACCAGGACGGAATCATCAAAGCGCGAACGACCTTCGAAATCATGGATCCAGAGACCGTCGGTTGGCCCAGCACCAGCCTCGTCCTGGGCAAGCTGAGCGGACGGGCCGGACTGCGCTCCCGACTCGAAGAGTTGGGCTTCATCCTGGACAAGGAGCAGCTCGACGAGGCGTTCCAGGCATTCAAGGAGTTGGCGGACCGCAAACGTGAAGTGACCGACGCCGACCTAATGTCTCTCATGTCCAGCCAGCGACGGCAGGAGGATGTCGTTCAGGTATACAAGATGGACCGGGTGCAGGTAACCTCTGGCAATAACGAGATACCAACGGCAACCGTGAAGCTCGTCACTCCGAGCGGCGAGACTGTCACCGACGCAGCGACGGGCACCGGCCCGGTGGACGCCGTCTATCAGGCCATCAACCGCATTGTGGGCGTACCGAACACCCTGACCGAGTACCGGGTGGACGCGGTGACCGAAGGCATCGACGCCCTCGGCGACGTGACCATCCGCATTCGACAGAACAGCAACATCTTCGTCGGGCGTGGCTCCGACACCGACATCATCGTCGCCAGCGCGAAGGCGTACATGAATGCCCTCAACCGTGCGCTCGCCGAAATGGAAGAGCACAAGCTCCCCGCGTAGCCTGTGAGGGCGGGTTAGTAATTAACTAGCCAGAAAGCAAAGAGACCTCCGACGTTGACGCCGGAGGTCTCTTTTACGTATTGGTCCCTTTTCTATCCCGCCAGGTTCGCCTGCACCTTTTTGAGCAGCCCGACAAGCTGCCCTCGCTCTTCATCCGACAGTCCGGTAAGCGTCGCCTGCTCTAACTCGGCCCATTGGCGTTCGATGTCCGCGCGAACTTCCTTACCCTCAGCTGTCGGGAACACGCGTGACACGCGCTGGTCGGCCTCGTCGGGCGTGCGCTCGACAAGGCCCTTTCGTTCAAGCCGCTTGAGTGCGTTCGTGACTGTCGCCGGCTGGACGCCAAGATGCTGGGCAAGCTCAGTCTGGGTAAGACCCTCGTTGTCCCATAGCGCGCAGAGCAGCATTTCTTGGCCTACATGCAGGCCGATCTCGTTCAGTAACTCGTCCGCGCGCTGGCGGTGCGCCTTACACACCTGAGCTATCACGTAGCCTATCGTATCCGGTAACGCTATTTGGTCTGGCATCGGTCTCCTATACGTGCGCTCCTACGCGGCAGCGGTCTCAGCACTGGTTTGGAGCGCGCTCCAGTCCTGTGTCCGTGCCCACTCTTCAAAGGTCTGCCAGCCGACTTCGGGGTAGTCTCGGCGCAGCGACTCGATGTCCGCGCTGTACCCGACGGTGTCGAACCATTCGTACATCTTGCCGACATCCTCGCTCATCTCGTAGGCCTTCGCAAGCGGCACCTCGAAGTAGGTTGTCTCCCGTCCCGTGACCCTCGAAATGATCTCCGCACTCTGCACGCCGTCGAGCTCATCCGATGCGATGTCGAACCGCTTGCCGAGGAATTTCTCGCGGTTCTCGATCACGTATGTAGCGAAAGCCGCGATGTCGGGGACAGATATTTGCTGAAGTCGCCTGTTGGCAGGCAACGACATGGCGAGAGATCCCTGAACGAGCCCTGGCAGCGACCAGGGGCCGACAGCGTTCTCCATGAAGTAGACCGGTGCGATGATCGTGTACGGTATGTCGAGCGACTTGACATGCTCCTCGATCTGGAACTTGCTCTCGAAGTGAGGGATACCGGTCGCCTGGTTTGCACCACCAACCGACGAATGGACCAAATGTGGCACATTCGTGGCCTTCGCGGCATCCGCCACGGTCTTTCCCTGTCGTACCTCGGCCTCAATGCCTGCTTCAAAGAACGTGGACATGGAGTAGATAGCCTCGACACCCTCAGCAGCACGGGCCACCGAGTTATGGTCGTCGATGTTCCCGATCGCTAACTCCGCTCCGAGACTCTTGAGTTCTTGAGCAGATACTGAATCCCTCTTGCGTGTAAATGCGCGAACCTGATGCCCCCTGCGGAGGAGCTGTCGCGCAACAGCGCCACCCTGCTGCCCGGTCGCCCCGATTACGAGTACCGTTAGTTGCTTTGTCATTTCTCAATCTCCCTTCTGAAGTAAGTTACTTAGCTAGCTAAATATTAGCTAGCTAAACAATATGCCTTAGTCTGGTACTTTGTCAACCCCGGCAGCAAAATCAGTCCTGGCAATTGAATTGACATCCACACGCTGATGCCGTAGATTCGCTATTGCAAGTAGTTGCAGGAAGGCGATATGGGCTGGGAAGACGACACGGTACAGACGCTCAGGGAGTCGGGGCACCGCCTGACCCCACAGCGGATGCTCATCCTCTCGGCGCTCCGCCATGCTGATGGGCACATGACCGCCACGGAGATACTCGATCACGTGCGCGAGTCGTATTCGTACATCGATGCGTCGACAGTCTACCGGACTCTTGGCGTGCTCAAAAACCTGCGACTAATCGCCGAGACTAATATCGGCGGCGGCGAGTCGTTCTACGAGTGGCTGCATCAGAACCGCCATCACCACCTTATCTGCCGGGAGTGCGGCAGCCTGACACGGCTCGACCACCAGTATCTGGCTGGTCTGGGCGCCGACATTCTGGAGGCTTACGGCTTCCGCGCCGACATCGACCACTTCGCGATTCACGGTCTGTGCGAGAAATGCGCGTCGAATTCGCCAGAGCTCGCTGATGCGACGTTGGCTGGGGTGCAGCATGGACATTGAAACGGGCGCACTTGCCGCGCTGACCCTCGGCTTCCTGCTGGGGCTGAAGCACGCCACTGATGCTGACCATGTCGTTGCGGTCTCGACCATCGTGACGGAGCAGCGCAACGTGTGGCGCGGTCTGTGGATCGGCGCTTCATGGGGAGCAGGCCACTCGACGCCGCTGTTCGTTCTTGGCATCGTCATTCTTGTGTTCAGGGGTCTCGTGCTTGATCGCTACGAGTCTGTCGCGCCCTACATCGAGTTCGGTGTGGGGATCATGCTCGTGTACCTGGGCGTCAGTGTGGTGTGGAACATCTGGCGCGGGAAGGTGCACGTCCACCAGCACATCGACGAGGACGACCCGCACGTTCACATCCATGCCACCCACGAGGCCGAAGCCGCGCACGCGCCGAAGACCGATGGGCACGACAGCTTCTTTGTCTTCGGCAAGCCGGTGTTTCGACTCAGGTCATACGCGATCGGTGTCGTTCACGGCCTTGCCGGAACTGCGGCAGTCATGCTGGCACTGCTCCCAACCATCGACTCGTTCGCTGTCGGCGTGGGCTATCTGCTTTTGTTCAGTGTGGGCACTATGCTGTCGATGGCAATCATCACAGTCATACTCGCCGTCCCATTCGTTACCACCGGCGGCAACTTGACGCTCAACCGCTCCGTTGGAGTGGTCGCTGGCACCGCCAGCTTCGTCATCGGCCTCGCCGTGATGTCCGAGATCGTACTTGGCATCACGATCATGCCGTTTTAGGCGGTTGTGGCATTTTCAAAGACTGCGAGTTGGCGGTTTAGAGATCGAGGAACTGACCCACCTCATTAAGGCGGGATTTTCGTATCTCGTAGTCGGGCATAATCCGTTTGAATTCCTGCCAGAAGGCGGCCGAATGGTTCAGGTGCTTCAAGTGGAGCATCTCGTGAACGACCACGTGCTCGACTAAAGCAGGCTCAGTCATGAGAACCCGCCAGTTAAATCTAATTGTCCCGTCCGAAGCGCAACTGCCCCACCTCCGGCGCTGACTGCGGATTAGAATCTCTTTGGGACCGGTGCCGATGCGACCAGTCCACTTCTCCACCACAACCGGTAACTGCTCGGCTGCGCGCTCCTTGTACCACTTCTCGAAAGCCGACCTGATCTTTCGCTGCCGCTCATCACCTGTCAATGAGACCGACACCTCGACGTGAAACGTCCTCTGGTCGAACCATACCTTGGTGTGCCTCGACTTCGACGGCCCGACGTTCATCGGCACCTGTCGGCCCAGGTACGGCAGCGACTCTCCACTGACGAAGTCTTTCGGACGGGGTGGGGGGACTAACTTGCTCGTGCTACGTACAATCCAGCCAGCCCGCTTGCGAATAAACTCCCTGACATCCTCGCTCGAAGTGGCCTGTGGTACGGCGATCACCACACCTTCCAGCGGGTCTAGCTTGATCGAAACAGTCTTCTTGCGGCGCTTGCTTCGAGTAACGAGGTACCTGATCGTTGTATCGCCAAACTCATAAGTGCCCCGTTCAATCAACTAGGGTCTCCTGCGCGTCCGGGATTCGTCTCAGAGAGTTCATAGAGGTACACATACCGGCGACCAAGGAACCGGCCTCGACTCACCCGAAAGGTGAAGATTGACGAGATGGGGTCCGAGGTTCGCCGAACGAGTTGGCTTCTGCGCTTGCCCTCACGACGCTGCGTCATCCTGTACTATACTACGGCTGGATTATAGGAGATTCGATTCGTAGGGTTCGGGTCTCCCGACCCCGGAGCACGCCGACACATCAGGCCGTATAGGAGTACCACATGGGAACACTTACAGGAAAGATCATCGATAAGGCGACCGGTGAGCCGGTTGAGGCCCGCGTACAGGTCATCGATGCCAGCGGAGCGTTCGCCCACCCGACAGATGCGCTACTGAAAGTCGGACCAGGCTCACCGTTCTTCTACTCCGACGGCTCCTTCCAAGTCGAAGTTGGTCGCGGCAAGGTCAAAGTGATAGCCGAGCGCGGCACCGAATACACGCCTGCTGAGATCACTCTCGACGCTCCCCACCGGGGCAGCCTCACTGTCGATCTCGAACTGGAAAGATGGTCGGAGCTAGGAGAGCAGGGGTGGCATCCGGGCAACACCCATATCCACTACGACGAAAAGGAGAAGCGCCCCGACGACCGGCTGATGCTTGACCCCCGCGTCGAGGATCTGCGGATGACGGCCATCAGCATCCTCAAGCGGTGGGATCTCGAATACGCCAGCAACAAGTACGCGCCAGGCTTCATGAACGAGTTCTCGTCCACTCATTTTTATGTGGAGTGTGGCGAGGAGAGCCGGCACAACGCCCTCGGCACTCACGCTATCGGCTACGGTCACGTGATGTTCCTGAATATCCACAACGTGGTGGAACCCGTTAGCCGGGGCTTGCTCGTCGACGCCTTCGATCCCGATTACCCTCCGCTGACATATGCCTGCGACTATACCCACCGACAGGGCGGTGTCGTCATCTGGTGCCACAACGGGCAGGGCATGGAAGCCCCGGTCGCTGCCGCCCTCGGCAAGCTCGACGCCTTCAACCTGTTCGACCCCGAGTGGAAGGACCCCGAGTATGACATTTACTACCGTATGCTCAATGCTGGAATAAAGTTACCCGCCTCTACCGGGTCCGACTGGTTCGTCAGCAACGCCAATCGAGTCTACGCCCACACCGGCAAGGCATTCGAGTACTCGGACTGGCTGACGTCGCTCAAGAAAGGGCAGACCTTCATCACGAACGGGCCATCGCTCTCGCTAACCGTCGCCGACAAGACTCTCGGCGAAGAGATTTACATAGCGCCTGGGCAGTCGGTACCGGCCATTACGTCGTGGACTTCGCACTACCCCATCCACCGAGCCGAGATAATCTTCAACGGCAACGTCGTCGCCGCAGAATCGTACCCCGAAGGCTCTAAGGTCGGGACCCTGGTTGCCGATCTGACTCTCCCCAACGACGGCTGGATTTCATCGCGCCTGTTTAGCGATGCCCGCGACAGCTTTGCCCAGCCTATCTGGGCCCACACCAGCCCAATCTACGTTAAGACAGGCGCGGCTTCTCCAGAGAAGAAAGAGGCGGCCCTGTGGTTCGACGACCACATCGAAAAATCACTCGAATGGGTGACGAAGAAGGGCAAATTCTACACAGACAGACAGCGCAAGGAGGTCGTCGACCTGTTCAAGCAGGGCCAGGCGGTGTATCGAGGGATGGTGTAGAGACTAGCTGGCCAAGAAGTCAGCGGGCGAGATCGTTAAGTCAGGGAACGCCCGACGGAACCGCTCGTCGTAAGTGACAACCCGTGTCGCTTCACGTTCGGCTAGTGCGGCGAAAAGTGTGTCATATGGCGAGTGATCGGCTTGGACGGCAAATTGAAGAGCGCGCTCCCATAGCAGTTCGGTCGCCACTTCTCGATCAATTAGCCTTTGAGTACTACCCAAAACGCTGATAGCCAGGTCGAAAGCGAGTTGCCGGACGCGAATCCACTGCCATACGACATTCACTAACTCCGCCTTTAGAGAGTTCGGAACGATAACTTCATCGCGAGCACGAAAAACTAGCCGAGCTTCTTCGTGCACCTCAGTCTCTCTAAGCAGTGCATATACAAAAACGTTCGTATCTATTACCATCAGATAGGCCTACCTCGGCCCTCTCGAATCCAGCTATCGATCTCCTCTCGGGGAGTTGGAGGCATGGTCTTCCAGCTTTCTTTTATCTCATCAAGAACAGCGAGGCGTCTGAGATACTGCTCACTCAGAAGCTCGCGCACCTCTTGTTCCATAGAGTGTCCCTTGTTCTTGGCTCTGGCCTTCAGCCGCTCGACAACGTCGTCGGGAACGTTCCTTATCGTCAGTGTAGCCACCGGTCACCTCCTCATCGCTCTCTATCGGCCTGTACACATATGCTAGCACTTTGCTAGCATTGCCTCAATGGACGCCCGACTTCGCCGATATGCTACCGTGTTCGCTAAGCGCGCCGCGATTTATCTGGCGATTATCCTGGCGGTTGGGGCGCTGGCGAGGTTTACGCACGTGATTGATCGAAACTTTATCTATTTTCCCAGCAAGGAGATCACCATCACGCCCGGCGACGTCGGCCTCGACTTTGAGGATGTGGCGTTTGAGGCGTCCGACGGCGTAAAGCTGCATGGCTGGTTCGTGCCAGCGGCGGGCGACATCACTTGGGTATGGTTTCACGGCAACGGCGGAAACATCAGCAGCAGGGTCTCCAACATCCTGGAGTTGAACAGACGCCTGGGGATAAACATCTTCATCTTTGACTATCGGGGATACGGTGAAAGCGAGGGTTCTCCCAGCGAAGAAGGCACCTATCTGGATGCCGAAGCCGCGACTGCATACGTCGACGCACGCGATAATGTCAATCTGCACAGAATAATGTATTTCGGAAGGTCGCTTGGCTGTGCCGTCGCGGCGGAGATGGCGACACGTTATCCTCCCCGCGCCCTGATCTGCGAGTCGGGGTTCACGTCGATCAAGGCGATGGCAAAAAGCGCGTACCCTTTCCTGCCTGGCATAGAGCTTCTTGTGTCTACGAAGTACGATACGCTCTCGAAAGTCGAAATGACCGATGTGCCGATTATGTTCCTTCACGGCACCCGAGACGACATCGTCCCCTTCGAGATGAGCAAAGAACTCTTCGAGGCCGCCAACGAGCCGAAACGCTTCTACGCTATCGAGGGAGCGATGCACAACGACACGTATGAAGTCGGCGGCGAGCCCTACTTCGCTGCACTCCAAGATTTTATCGACGATGTAATTCCACAAGAGTAGTATTGGTGGCGATCAACGAAGCGAAGGGGAGGACTTTATGAGAATCACTGACGTGAAGCCGTATCCGATATGGGCTGGCGGACGCAACTTGATGCTCGTCAAGGTCGAGACCGACGAGGGTATCTATGGCTGGGGCGAAGCGGGCGTGTCAGGGAGAGAGTTGGCCGTTACCGGCGCAGTTAATCACTATCGTGAGTTTCTGATTGGCGAGGATCCGATGAACGCCGGTGCACTGTGGCAGCATATGTACCGAAGCCAGTACTTCGAGGGCGGCCGCATCCTGACGGGCGCTATCTCCGCCATCGATATTGCGCTGTACGACATCAAGGGCAAGGCTCTGGGCGTTCCGGTCTACCAGCTTCTTGGCGGGAAGCACCGCGACTTCGTGCCTGGCTTCGCGACCACGACGAATGAAAGTAAGGACGTATCACTCGCACAGGCGAAGGAGTTTATCAAGGATGGCTGGCAGTGCATTCGGCTCAACTGGCGCTGGCTGACCAACAGCGACGACCCGGTCTTCGAGCCCCGCGAGTCCATTGCACCGACGGCAGAGTGGATGATCGAGGCACGTGAGGCGCTTGGCGAACAGGTTGTCCTCGGCATCGACTACCATCACCGGCTGAGCGTCGCCGAGGCAGCGTCCTTCTGTCAGAAGATGCCGTCGGGCACCCTCGACTTCCTCGAAGAGCCGATTCGCGACGAGTCGCCGGGGGCGTACCGAGCGCTCCGCACGATGACCGACGTGCCCTTCGCCATCGGTGAGGAGATGTCCTCCAAATGGCAGTACCTCCCTTACATCGAGGAGGGCCTGACCCAGTTCGCGAGAATCGATATTTGCAACATCGGCGGATTTACCGAGGCTCTGAAAGTTGCGGGATGGTGCGAGACCCACTACATCGACCTCATGCCGCATAATCCCCTCGGCCCGGTGTGCACCGCCGCGTCGGTTCATCTGGGCGCTGCGGTGCCAAACTTCTCGTGGCTGGAATCCAGGGTGATGCCGAGCGGCACTGACCTGTACGACGACGAACTGTTTCCGTCTCGGCCACAGGTGGAAGGTGGCAGGTATGCCGTCTCGACGACGCCCGGCCTGGGTGTCGAAGTGAACGAAGAGGCACTGAAGTCATACGAGTTCAAGTTCTGGGAAGGGCCACACCTCAAAAGGAAGGACGGCTCGTATACCAACTGGTAGCGTCCGAGCCTCCCACAAGAAGATGGAGCAGCGGCAGGGGTCGCTGGCGATGCCTTTAGGGGTATTCAAGGGTCGGTTGGCGAGTCCCCTACCGGCCGGGCCTCATATGGCAGGTGAGGCGTATCGGCGCGGTTGCTGTGCCGCTGCTCCAAACTTCACTTAGGAGGAGGAGGCATCGTGTTCCCATTCTATGTGCCCGAGTGTTACCGCAGTATTACTGTTGACCGGCCACTTCTGGTGGTCATCGATCTTGGTATGATGCCCTGAACACTCCAAGAAATTATCGTGAGGTAAGAAAGCATGTACAGGCTTGAATTCGGAGTCGAACACCGGGGCTGCGTCGTAAACGAGATGTCGAGAGACCTACCCCAAGTGCGTCTTATTTGTCCCGGAGGCTTCATCCTCGGCAAGAATAACGCCGATGAGATTCTCATCCTCGACAACCCGACACAGGCGGATGTGGATGCCGTCATTCAATGGTTGGAGGACTCGCCGAAAATCACCGAGGTAGAGGTCATCGAACGGACCGAGGACAAAGCCTACGTCGGAATCATGGCATGCGCCGACCCGCCACAAGGATTTTGCTCAGGCGCGGTCGAGCGAAACCGCTGCTTCCGCATCGGCTACGAGATTCAGGAAGGCGGCGTCGAGAAATGGACAGTCGGTGCGAAGCATCGGTCATACGTCGATGCACTAGTCGAGGAGCTCCGCACGATGGGCGAGCTCAAGTACCACCGTGTCACGGAGACCAGTTGGGCGGAGCTTGTTGACGTGATCGCGGGGCTGTAGTTTGCTGAAGGCTGAGCATCCGTAGAGGATATTGGCCGCAACTAACGGAGAGACCGAATTGGCAAACACTTCATCGAGGCCGAATATCGTGTTCTTGCTGCCCGACCAGATGCGGTCGGACTTTCTCAGTTGCTATGGCGCGGATTTTATCGATACGCCAAACATAGATTCACTGGCCGAGAACGGTACCCGATACGAGAACAGTTACTCGGCGTCCCCCATCTGTGTGCCAGCCCGCACCGCGCTGCTGACCGGCATGAACGCTATGAGGAACGGCGTGACCGACAATCTGCACGCCATACGGGGCGATTACAACGACGTGGGCATCCGCACCTGGCCACAAATTCTCGCGGACGACGGCTACTACACGGCAGCAATCGGCAAGATGCACTTCTACCCATGGGACGCCCGCCACGGATTCCAGTATAGGGTCATCGCCGAAGACAAACGATGGCTCGAAATACGCGACGATTACTACCACTACCTGCGCCAGAAGGGGCTGCGCAAGTACCACGGCAACGAGCATGAGGGATATGAGGAGAATCGCGGCGCCATCACAAACCTGCTCAAATGGGAGGATACCGTCGACCGTTTTGTCGGCAGGGAGGCGGTCAAGTTTATCGAGAATTATGGTGACGAAGGCCCTTTCGCCATGATGGTTGGCTTCCCCGGCCCTCATTGCCCATACGATCCCCCTGGCGACATCCCGTACTCCTTCGAGCCAGAGGACATGCCTTTGTCAATTCCAGAGGTGGAGGGCGACGCACCTGCACTCCGCCAGACCTGTATCGACTCCAACAAGCGTGCATGGAACGGAGTCGACTACACTGAGTTCACGGAGGAGCAGAAGAAAAAGATACGGGGCCATTACGCCGCGCTGGTGAAGGGCGTCGACTTCGAGGTCGGTGAGATTCTGCGGGCGCTCCGGGAAAAGGGGTTGCTGGAGAACACGGTGGTCGTACTGTCATCTGACCATGCCGACTACCTCGGCGATCACAATCTCATTGGAAAATCCTCTTTTTATGAGACGTGCATGAGAGTGCCCATGATCGCCCAGGGGCCGGGCATACCGGCGGGACAGGTGAACACTGGGCTGGTTGAGTTGCGAGACGTAACGACTACGATACTGGCGGCTGCAGGTGTAGAAATCCCGTCGCACATGGACTCGCGTCCGCTGCCTGGAATTGGCCTCACGGACGAACCGGCGAGAGAACGAATTTTCGGCATGCTGTCAGACGGGTGGATGAACTACGACGGCCGCTGGAAGCTCGCCAGGTACGCATCGGGCGACACCACGTTGTTCGACCTGGACAACGACCCCACCGAGCAAGTGAACCTTGCAACCGATTCGGCGCACTCCGAAACGATGAGGCGGCTCGATCTTGAGTTGAGCCAGGAGATCATGGAGTCGATGCAGCACGCGTTCCATGACCGACTCGCCCAATCGGGTGATATGTCCCAAGACCACGGATTCGGCCGAGAGGGGTGGCGCCGTCCCTGGCCAACACAGATCGGTTCTCTACAGGAGTAGCGACGCGAGGGGTATAGCGGGAAAATACTGGGCAGTACGATAAGAATCCCTCCTACGAACACGTAGGAGGGATTCTTGCTTGTTCAAACTAGCCGAGCGCTTCGACCTTTTGCTTTACGAGGGCCTTTAACTGCTTGATGCGGTCAAGGTTTGGGTGACCACCCTCGGCCTTTTTGTCGAATATCGTGTCGCCATCGAGTGTGACAGTGAGAACGCCAGCATCACCGGGGATGAGCCCGATCGCTACGTCCGTTCCGCCCGCCGCAAAAAATTCGCTGACCATCCAGGCAGCTTCATTGTGGTACCCTCAGGGCACGCAGTAGCTGATGTCTATCGCGATTCTTCCTTCCATCGCCATAATCTATTCCTCCAGTACTTTTCCTTCTCCCTTTGGGAGAGGGCTAGGGTGAGGGTTCGGCCCGGGGCCCGGCCCCTACGTAGTTATTGCAATTCAGCCGACTGGTACGAGGTCTTCCACGCGGCGCATGAGGTCGGCCTTCATCGCTTTGACCTTGTTCACATCAGGGAACACGCCGTCTTCTTCCTTCTTGTCGTATACCTTCTCGCCGCCGAAGAAAATCTGAAGCGTGCCCTTATCACTGGGCGTGAGCCGAATCGCGACTTCGTTGCCGAGGGCTGCGTAGAACTCGCTGCCGAGCCACATCGCGTGTCCTTGATAGCTGCACGGCACGCAGTAAGTTATCTCGACTTCAATCTTGCCATATTGTGCCAATCCATCACCTCCACATTCGTTCGTACGTTTGAAGCGAATGTAGCATAGGGGTTTAGGGGTGTCAACGAAGAGGCACGACAGTGAGACGGGCAGAGTTTAGGCCCAGTTGTGGACGGCTGTCGTGCCGTGGACTGGCCGAGCCAATACGGGATACAAGCTCGTCTGCCCCATCAGGTGTTCATCAACACAACGAGCGACCTCGCGGCCCTCGGCAATAGCCCAGACCACGAGCGATTGGCCCCTCGCCATGTCGCCGGCCGAGAAGACCTTTGGCACGCTGGTGCGCATCTCGTTATCCACAAGGACGTTGCCGCGCTGGTCGTACGCCACGCCAAGCTGGTCGAGCATCCCGTGATGTTCCGGCTGCACAAAGCCCATTGCAAGCAAGACCAGGTCAGTATCCAACTCGAACTCGGTACCGGGAATCGGTTTTGGCGGCCATGCACCGGGCTCCACTCGTACTCCGTTCAGCTTTTTCACCGCACCGTTCAAGCCTGAAAGGCTCACGGTCGAGATGTTGTAATCGCGGACGCCGCCTTCTTCATGGGCAGACGATGTCCTCAAAATCAGGGGCCACTGCGGCCACGGATTGTTTGGACCGCGCTCCTCCGATGGCTCGGGCAGGAGTTCGTACTGGTACACGACCTCTGCGCCCTGTCGATGGGCCGTGCCGAGACAGTCGGCACCGGTATCGCCTCCGCCAAGGATGACCACGCGCTTGCCCTCGGCAACGATGCGCTCCGACGGTTCGACGTGCTGACCCTCATTAATGCGGTTCTGCTGCGTAAGGTACTCCATAGCGAAGTGGACGCCCTTCAATTCTCGACCTGGCACGGGTAGGTCGCGGGCCTGCGTCGAGCCACCCGTCAGGCAGATCGCATCGTATTCTTCGAGCAAGTCGCCTGCGTCGAAATCCTTGCCGACCCAGGTGCTCGTCTTGAACGTGACGCCCTCGGCCTCCATCTGGTCGACGCGGCGCTGGACTACCTCTTTCTCCAACTTGAAATCGGGGATACCAAGGCGAAGCAGCCCGCCAATGTACTCCGACCTCTCGTATACGGTGACCGAATGTCCGGCGCGATTAATCTGCTGAGCCGCCGCCATGCCCGCCGGACCGGACCCGATCACCGCGACCTTCTTGCCGGTGCGGAACCTCGGGGGCTCCGGTTTGATCCAGCCCTCTTTCCAACCACGGTCAGCGATCGACTTTTCGATGTACTCGATAGTGACAGGAGCGTCGGCCTCAACATGGCCGTCGCCATAGTGCCTTGGCCGCCCAACGATGCAGGCCGACTCGCACGGTGCGGGGCAGATGCGTCCGGTGAACTCCGGGAAGTTGTTTGTCGAATGGAGTGAGTCAAGTGCCTTATCCCACTGATCGCGATACACGAAGTCGTTCCAGTCGGGGATATTGTTGCCCAGAGGACAGCCGGTGAAAGAGTGACACATGGGTACGGCGCAGTTCATGCACCGCCCGGCCTGCTCGTGCGACTGTTTGTCGTCCCAGTCAAGCAGGAACTCCTGCCAGTCATTGACGCGCTCCGATACAGGCCGCTTCGGCAGCGGCACTCTCGCGTAGTCTATGAATCCGGTTGGTTTGCCCATTGGTTAATCGGCGTCTGTTACCTAGCCATCACCAGTCTCTCTCATCAACGAGGGAATACAGATATTCGGCACAGTTTATCAGTTTGGTAATGCACAGTTACAGCAATAGTACGATTGCGGAAAGTAATCCAACACTGGAGCGAGGACTTGGTCGTCGATGTCTCAGTCGCCATCGCCGCCAGCAGCTACCGCCTCTCGCTCGGCGCGCTCCGTGAGGACTCGCTTGTAGTCGTGTGGCATGATCTTTATGAATTTCGGGAGCATCTCGTCCCAATTAGCCAGGACACGCTCGGCGTTGGCGCTCCCAGTATATCGCAAGTGGTCGTTGAGTATCCGACGCAGGGCTTCAATGTCCTCCTTGGTCTGGACCTGTTCGAGAGCGACCATTTCGGTGTTACACAGGTCGGGGAAGACGCCCCCTTCGTCTAATACAAACGCCTCGCCACCACTCATGCCGGCAGCGAAGTTCCGCCCCGTAGGGCCGAGCACCACAACCTTGCCGCTGGTCATGTATTCGCAACCGTGATCGCCCACGCCCTCTACGACGGCCTCCGCCCCGCTATTCCGCACGCAGAACCGCTCGCCCGCGATACCACGGATGAAGGCCTTGCCCCCCGTCGCGCCGTATAGCGCAACATTGCCGATAATGATGTTCTCCTCCGGCGTGAAGGTGGAATGCTCAGGCGGCACTACGACGACCTTACCGCCCGACAGCCCTTTGCAAAAATAATCGTTGGCGTCGCCTTCGAGGTACATCGAGATGCCAGACGACAAGAACGCCGCGAAGCTTTGTCCCCCGGATCCAGTGAGGTCAATCTGAATGGTATCTTCAGGTAGACCGTCCTCGCCGTACTTCTTCGCGATCTGGTAACTGAGCATTGTTCCGAGGGTACGGTTCTGGTTGCCTATGTTGAGGGAGAACCGTACTGGCTTTCGTTCTTCAATGGAGAGCCTGCTCTTCTCGATCAGCACATGGTCGAGGGCGCTTTGAATACCGTGGTCCTGGGCCTGTTTGGGCACGAAGTGGGTGGCAATATCGTCCGGCACTTCGGGCTTGTGGAGCAGCGCAGAGAAGTCAAGGCCGCGCGCCTTCCAGTGGTCGATGGCATTAGCCGCGTCGAGCCGGTCGACCCGGCCCACCATCTCGTTGATCGTTCGGAAGCCCATGTCGGCCATGATCTGGCGCAACTGCTCGGCCACGAAGAAGAAATAGTTGATCACGTGTTCCGGCTGCCCGGCGAATTTTTCGCGAAGCGCGGGGTCCTGTGTGGCGATACCGACTGAGCAGGTGTTTAGATGGCACTTGCGCAGCATAATGCAGCCCATGACGATAATAGGCGCGGTTGCAAAGCCGAACTCCTCGGCACCGAGCAACGCAGCGATTGCAACGTCGCGGCCTGTCTTGATCTGGCCGTCGGTCTGGACAACGATGCGGCCACGCAGGTCGTTCATGACGAGCACCTGCTGTGTCTCGGCGACTCCGAGTTCCCACGGCAGTCCAGCGTACTTGATCGACGACTCTGGAGAAGCGCCTGTGCCGCCCGAGTCTCCGCTAATTAGCACCACGTCGCCGTGCCCCTTGGACACGCCCGCCGCGATGGTGCCGACACCGGCCTCAGCGACGAGTTTGACGTGGATACGCGCGTCCGGGTTCGAGTTCTTGAGGTCGTGGATGAGCTGCGCCAGGTCCTCGATGGAATAGATGTCGTGGTGCGGTGGGGGCGAGATAAGCTCTACACCTGGCGTAGAGCGGCGCACCCAGCCGATGTACTCGTCAACTTTGTGGCCTGGTAGCTGGCCGCCCTCACCCGGTTTCGATCCTTGTGCCATCTTGATCTGCAAATCGGTCGCGCTGGCGAGGTATGTAGCCGTGACACCGAAGCGTCCCGACGCCACCTGCTTCATGGCGCTGTTCCGTGAGTCCCCGTTTTCGTCGGGCGTATATCTATGAAAGTCCTCGCCGCCCTCGCCGGTATTGCTTCGCGCGCCGATGCGGTTCATCGCGATAGCCATGGTTTCGTGAGCTTCGCGGCTAATCGAGCCAAGGGATGCCGCACCTGTGGCGAACCGCTTGATGATCTCTTTGGCGGGCTCGACCTCTTCGAGAGGAACCGGCCCATCGGAGGTCTTTAGTTCAAGAAGCCCGCGAATCGTGCAAAGGCGTCGGCTGTAATCGTTGGCTGCATGTGCGAACTGCTCGAAGGACTCGTAGTTGTTCGTCCGCGCGGCGTACTGGAGTGATGCAATCGTGTCGGGATTCCACATATGGTACTCGCCGTCGCGACGCCAGTAATATGTACCGCCGACCGACAGGTCAAGCTCGCCCTCGACGTCGCGCACCGTATATGCGGCACCGTGTCGACGAACAGTCTCCCGCTCGATTTCCGCGATGCCGACGCCGCCAACCCGCGAGGGAGTCCAGGTGAAGTACTCCTCGATAAATTCCTGGTTTAGACCGACTGCCTCGAATATCTGCGCGCCACGATAGCTCAAGAGAGTTGAAATACCCATCTTCGACATGACCTTCACAACGCCTTTGATAACGGCCTTGATGTAGTTCTTCTCGGCAGTCTTGTAGTCGGTGCCGTTAGAGTAAGCCCGCTCCTGGGCCATCTGCGCCAATGTCTCGAATGCGACGTATGGGTTGATCGCTCCCGCTCCGTATCCGAAGAGCAGCGAGAGTTGCCCCACGTCTCTCGGCTCGCCTGACTCGATTACGAGGCCCACCTTCGTTCGCAGGCCCTGCCGGACAAGATGGTGGTGTACCCCCGCCGTCGCGAGTAGGCTTGGAATGGGCGCGTGTTCAGCATCGACGCCCCGATCGGATAGAATTACAATTGAGTAGCCTTCGACAACAGCATTGGACGCGGCTTCACAGAGCACGTCCATCGCACATTTCAAAGCACCTTCACCATCGCTCGGTTTGAATAGGAAGGACAGCGTCGTTGATCTGATCTGCCCGTTTTCGATGGCACGAATCTTCTCGATTTCGGTGTTCGTCAAGATTGGTCGATGGAGCTTGAGCTGATGGCACTGTTCAGGTGTCTCCTCAAACAGATTGCCCTCGGAGCCAATAAACGACTCCACTGACGTGACCAACTCCTCGCGAATGGCGTCGAGAGGAGGGTTGCTCACTTGAGCAAAGATTTGTTTGAAGTACCAAAAGAGCATCGGGTCTTGGTCGGACAGCACAGCCAAGGGGGCATCGTTGCCCATCGACCCTATAGCCTCGGCCCCGTTCTCAGCCATTGGGGCCAAGATCATGTTGAGGTCTTCAAGCGTGTAACCGAAGGCCGCCTGTCGCTGAGGGAGCGTCGCCAAGTCGGGTCCGTGGACGTTTTCCGGTTCAGGGAGATCGTCTAGCACTACTTTGTTTTCCGCCAGCCACTGACCGTAGGGCTGTTGACTGCTGAGTCGCGCCTTGATCTCCTCGTCGGGAATCAGCCTGCCCTCCTCGGTGTCAAGCAAGAACATACGGCCCGGCTGGATTCTCGACTTGTAGACCACGTCCTCGTCAGGAATTTCCAGCACGCCAGTCTCCGAGGCCATGACGAGGAGGCCGTCCTTCGTTACAAGGTAGCGGCAAGGGCGCAAACCGTTCCGGTCGAGAACGCCGCATACCTTCGAGCCGTCCGTTGCGATCATGAGCGCGGGGCCATCCCAGGGCTCCATTAGCGACGAGTGGTACTCATAGAACTCCTTCTTCTTGGCGTCCATCGGGATGTGCTCGGCCCAAGCCTCGGGAATCATCATCATCATCGAGTGCGGCAGGGAGCGGCCTGTTGCCAGAAGTAGTTCGAGCACGTTGTCGAATGACGCCGTATCGCTCTGGTTTGCAGATGGCACGATTGGAAGGAGCTTCTTGACCTCGTTACCCAGGACCAGAGAATCGAGCATGGCCTCCCGGGCATTCATCCAGTTGATGTTGCCGCGCAGAGTGTTGATTTCGCCGTTGTGAATCGTCAGGCGATACGGATGAGCCAACTTCCAGGTGCCAAGCGTGTTCGTGCTAAACCGGGAATGCACCATCGCAAAACACGATACCATCGACTCGTCGGCGAGATCGGCGTAAAAGTCGTCGATCTGGTGAGCCAGAACTAGTCCCTTGTAAACAATCTTGTTCGAAGAGAGGCTGACTATATAAAAGTCTTCGCGTTCTTTCAGGTTTGCAGCAGCGACGAGGTTTTCGATCTGCCGCCGGACAACGTAAAGACGCAGTTCGAAGGGAACGCTATCGAGATCGCTTGACGGACGTCCGACGAAGAATTGCCGGATGACAGGCATCACGCCTCGGGCCAGGACACCTATTGCGTCAGGGTCGACGGGCACGTCGCGCCATCCGAGAAAGCGACAGCCCTCATCCCGTACAGCCCATTTGATGACGTTCTCGCACTGCTTTCGCTCCTCAGCGTCTTGCGAGAGAAAGACGGTGCCAACGCCGTAGTTGCCCTGATCGGGCAGATCAATGCCGAGTTTCGCCGTTTCCTTGACGAAGAATGCATGGGGCATCTGAATCAGCAGTCCAGCGCCGTCACCCGTGTCAGGGTCTGCGCCGGCAGCGCCTCGATGCCCGAGATTGATGAGAACCTCGATACCCTTGGTTATGATGTCGTGGGTCTTTTCGCCCTTGATGTTGGCGACGAGGCCTACACCGCAGGCGTCGTGCTCAAACCAGGGGTCGTAAAGGCCCTGTTTGGTGGGACGTGGCAAGTCAGGATGTTGGTATACGTCGCTCATAATTTGGGCGCTAGAGTTTCGCTAGATATTCGTTGATCTCATAATCTGTGACTTGAACGTTATATCGCTCCCATTCCACTTTCTTGTTGTGGACGAAGCTCTCGAAGACATGGTCTCCGAATGCCTTCCGAACCAATTCGCTTTTCTCGGTTAACTCGATTGCCTCACCGAGAGAGCGGGGCAGTGTCTCAATGCCCGCCTGTTTCCGCTCTTCGTCGGTCATTTCAAATACGTTGGATTGTGATGCAGGAGGCAGTGGATACCTGTTCTCGATTCCCTCCAGTCCCGCCGCAAGCATCGCGCTGAAAGCCAGATATGGATTGCATGCGGGATCGGGTGCCCGATATTCGATTCGCCGCGACTCTTCCCTTCCTTCTTTGAACGTCGGCACCCTTACCAGGTCGGATCTGTTCACCGTCGCCCAGGAGACGTAGACCGGTGCCTCGTAGCCCAGCGGCGCAGCGTCCGGGCTTCGCACCAACCGCTTGTACGAATTGACCCACTGGTTGGTCACCGCCGTGATCTCTGGCGCATGCTTGAGTAGTCCAGCGATAAACCACTTCGCCACCTGGGAAAGCCGGTTCGGGTCGCTCTCGTCGTAGAAGGCATTGCCGCCTCCGTTCGATAACGACTGGTGGGTGTGCATCCCGCTTCCGTTTAGGCCGTAGACTGGCTTCGGCATGAAGGTCGCGTAATATCCCTGGCTCACAGCTATCTCTTTTACGACTACACGGCTCGTCATCACAGTATCAGCCATTGTCAGCGCGTCCGTATGCCGTAGGTCGATTTCATGCTGGCTGGGAGCTACCTCGTGGTGGCTGAACACCACCGGTATCTCCAACTCCTCCAATGTAAGGACGGTCTCTCGCCGCAGGTTTGTGGCCAAGTCCTGCGGGTCCTGATCGAAGTATCCTCCGTCGTCCAACGGTTCAGTGCACGCCGCGTTCCTGAAATAGAAATATTCCAATTCAGGTGCGACGTAATAGGTGTATCCAAGCTTGGCGGCGCGTTCGATGTTGCGTCGCAGCACAGCCCTGGGATCACCCTCGAACGGCTCCCCCGTCGGCGTCACGATGTCGCAGAACATTCTTGCGACGGCGTTCGTCTTGGGCCGCCACGGGAGCAGGCTGAACGTCGTCGGGTCGGGTAGAGCGTACATATCGCTCTCGTGATATCGGGCGAAGCCCTCGATAGACGACCCGTCGAAGCTCATACCCCTCGTCAGGGCACTCTCCAATTCCTCAATCGTCACGGCCACGCCCTTTAGGCTCCCCAGAATGTCGGTGAACCACAGGCGGATGAACTTGACGTCGTTCTCGCGCGCTTTGCGGAGAACGTATTCAATTTCCTTTGGGTCTCGTTCTAGCATCGTTGCTGCTCCGGTCGGAGTGCCTGGCTGCCCAAGCATCCTCCGGCCCCACGAGGCCCGGAAGAAACGCCAAGTATAGCCATTTGTGAAAAAAGTGTCAAACTACTTACTCACGATTCGTCAGCCAGACGCAGAGCTCGAAGCACTACCTGATCGCTTAGTCGCATTCCTTGATCACGCATAGCGTCAATGATCGTACCGACGGACGCAATATGCCCGCTGCGCTTGGCTCGCACCAGTACTCCCAACGTTCCTGTAACACGTAGCTCTCGCCCTTCTGCAACCTCTCTACCCAACTTGTCGTCGACGATTAATACGCTTTCTGGTATGTGAAGGCCGAGAGCGATAGCCTCCGATTCTCCAGCACCCAGATACTCGTCGCTCGGAACAAGGCGCGAAGGACTAAGTTCGATATGAATCCAGGCGATACCCCCTACGTCCGGCGTATCGTATCCACTCCGTCGGCCTTTATCGAGCTCTGTCTGAACGGCGACTGGCACTACGACTCGGTCGTAGACTAGACGTAGCAACTCCAGATGGTTGACTTGGTGTAGATAGTAGAGCGGCGATGTGTCGACAATGGCCGTTCTAGGCATTTTTTATTTCGCGCTCCAACTCATCGGGGTTAGTCGTGAAGGGTGATACCTGATACCTCCCTATCGTCGCCAAGAACTCGACACGTGTAATTCCGGCTAACTGCGCCGCGCGACCGGATGAAAGTTCGCCCAATTCAAAAAGTTTTGCGGCCGCTGCCATGCGTACCTCTTTCGCAAGGCTTTCAGGAGAGCCTTTGAAGCTTGTTAGTATTTCGTTGTCGACATCGAACTGAATAGTGGTCATTGTCGTTCACGCTCCTCGAAACCCCTGTAACTGCCTCCATCCATGATACAGAAACGCCGCCTGTCCTCGCTGAGACTCGGCGGCGCTTCGTTTGTCGGTCTACCGCTACGCGTCGAAATACATCAGGAACTCGAGTGGGTGCGGGGCGAGCTTAATCTGGTCGATCTCACCGTTGCGCTTGTAGTCGAGCCACCCATCGATCAGGTCTCGTGTGAATACATCACCCTCAAGCAGGAAGTCGTGGTCGGCTTCGAGTGCGTCCAGTGCCTTTTCGAGCGACTCCGGCACGTGCCGAATCTTTTTAAGTTCTTCCGGTGGAAGGTGATAGATGTCTGCTTCCAGAGGATCACCGGGATCGATCTTGTTCTTGATTCCGTCGATGCCTGCCATCAACATGGCAGAGAAGGCAAGATACGGGTTCGCCGTTGGGTCGGGGCATCGGTACTCGACCCTCTTGGCCTGTGGCGAGTCGAAATACATCGGGATGCGGCAGGCCGCACTGCGGTTTCTTGCCGAGTAAACGAGATTCACAGGGGCTTCAAAACCAGGAACGAGCCGACGGTACGAGTTTGTCGTCGGTGCGCAGAACGCCAGAAGTGCTGGTGAGTGCTTGAGCAGACCGCCAAGGTAGTACTTGAGCAGATCGCTGGTGCCAGCGTAGCCATCACCAGCGAAAGTGTTCTCGCCATCCTTCCAGATGCTTTGGTGAGTATGCATACCCGTGCCGTTGTCACCGTAGAGCGGCTTGGGCATGAAGGTGGCGACTTTGCCGTACTCCCTCGCAACGTTCTTTAGGACGTACTTGTACATCATCACGTAGTCTGCGGCTGTGGTCAGTGATTCGTAACGGAAGTCGATCTCGCCCTGTCCCGCCGTCGCCACTTCGTGATGGTGCTTCTCAACTTCGATGCCATAGTTTGCCATCTTCAACACTGCTTCCGAGCGGAGGTCGGTGAAGGTGTCGACCGGGCCAGCGGGGAAGTACCCCTCTTTATGCCTGGGACGGTGCGCGTTGTTCAGCGTGACCCCGTCGAGCATTGTTTCCTTACCGCTGTTCCAGATGCCCTCGTCGGAATCTAGGAAATAGTAGCCGCTGTTGGCCGTCTGATTGAAGCGGGCAGTATCGAAGATGAAAAACTCTAGCTCCGGCCCCCAATAGCTCACGTCACCCAGGCCGGTGGATTTCAAGTACGCCTCGGCCTTCTGAGCGATATATCTGGGGTCACGAGAGTAGCTGCCGCCGTTGATGGGATCTCTGACATCGCAGATTAGACTCAGTGTGGGGATTTCCAGAATCGGGTCGATAGCCGCAGTACCTGGGTCGGGCACGAGAAGCATGTCGCTCTCGTCGATGCTCTGGAAACCCCGGATGCTTGATCCGTCGAAGCCCGTGCCCTCTTCAAAAAGCTCTTCGGTCAATTCGGTGACGGGCAGCGTAACGTGCTGAGTTGTGCCAGGGACGTCGACCAGAAACAGGTCAACCATCTGGATGTTGTTCTCTTCGGCAAACTCGATCACCTCGGCTGGCGTACGCTCGATTCGTGCCATGTAGCAATTCTCCTAAAACTAGAAATGAACGACCTACACGAGCAGGCGTTCATTTCGAAACGGCTATGTAAGCTGCGGGTGGAGTTAGCTGTCGCGGTTCTGCTTGCGGATACGACTTGGAACTACAACCCAGGCTGCGAACAAGACGACGAATGCGATTGCGCCGAAAGCTACTTCCATGTTTTTACCTTAGCAATCAGTAACGTTTGTGACAGTATGCACAACCGATGTTTCCTCGGTGTTGCACAGGTGTTACATTTTTGTTACACGGTTCGACTCGTGTGAAACGAGAATCGGGGTCGAGGCTCACCGCTCGACCCCGACAAGAAACGAATCAAACTAAGACCTATTTGGCGCCTTCGGACTGAATCTCTGGATATGCGAGCGCACCGTGCTCGGGCATGTCGAGGCCCTCGTCTTCCTCCTCGGCGGAGACTCTGAGACCCATACCAAGATCGATTGCCTTGAAAAGAATCAGACCCACACCGAGGCCCCACGCGATTGCCACAGCGATTCCAAGAATCTGGGGGCCAATCTGCCCAGCGTTGCCGTCGATCAGACCCGACACGCCGTTGTGACCCGCTGCGAATATGCCGACAGCTAGTAGGCCCCAGGCACCGCAGATGCCATGCACGGTTACTGCGCCGACGGGGTCGTCTACTTTGAGGATGTTCTTGATGAAAGAAACTCCGAAGATCATGATGACGCCCGCGATCAGGCCGATGACCACCGCCGCCCACGGATCAACGTAAGCGACTGGCGCGGTGATGCCAACGAGCCCGGCGAGAGAGCCGTTTGCAGCCATCTCGATGTCGGCCTTGCCCGTGCGAATCATTGTCACGTAAACAGCCGACGTCGCCCCTGCCGCGCCCGCGAGAAGTGTGTTCACGGCGTTGAGTCCCAGAGTGTCGGAGTTGATGTTGAACCCGAACCAGCCGAAGAACAGTATGAATGTCCCAATGACGACGTAAGGAATGTTGTGGCCCTTGATTTCGACGCCTTCTTTGAATCCTTTGCGAGGGCCGACGACTATCGCACCCGCCAGCGCTAGGAAGCCGCCAATCATATGAACGACGCCCGAACCGGCGTAGTCGGCCATGCCCAATTCCGCCAGCCATCCCGTATCGCTCCACGCCCAGTGGCCGTAAATGGGATAGACGACCGCTCCGACCATGAAACTATATGCGAAATAAGCGTTGATCCTGGTGCGCTCGGCCATAGCGCCCGCGATGATAGTCGCGGCTGTTCCGGCGAAAACCATCTGGAACAGCCAGCTAACGAGTTGGCCATCGCTAAAATCGAGAATGAAGAATCCGTCGAGACCGATGATCCCAGCGGCTGTACCGCCTCCGAACATCAAGGCATAACCGAAAGCCCAGAACGCTAGGGCCGCGATGCTAAAGTCGAGGAAGGACTTTGTCATGTAGTTGACCGTATTCTTGGAGCGAATCAGTCCTGCTCCGAGGAACGCGAAGCCCGCCTGCATGAAGAAGACAAGCGCTGCGGCGACGACGAGGATGAAGTTGTCCAGCTTCTCGTTTAGCGCAGTAACCGGATCGACTTCCTGAGCGTAGGCGATTGCGCCGCTCCCCAAGAATACGCCGAGACCAAACAGCGCGATCATTATGAGCCGCAGTTTCAGCGGCGATATGCTTAACAACGTAGATACCGAATTCATTACGCCAACCTCCTGAGTCACGAAGAGTTCGTGCGAACCTTACCAAAGATAGGCGGAGGTTGTTTCCAGCATGTTGCCGTTGTGTAACATCTGTGTTACATGGAGGAGTGCAGGGTTTCGGGTGTTAGGCGATGGGGACCGAGATCAGCAGGAGAAGACGTTCGAGTGGCAGTTTCACGTTCGTTGGAAGAGGCGCTAGAAGTCCGGTTTCAGGACGAGGGATTGCTTCGGCTCGCGCTGGTGCATAGTTCGTACCTCAACGAAAACCCGAGCGAGTTCGGCGAGCCAAACGAGCGGCTGGAGTTTCTGGGCGATGCCGTCATCGACATGGCTGTAGCTGAAGAGCTCTACATAAAGAATCCTGACTGGCCGGAAGGGAAGCTGACACAAGCCCGTTCGGCGCTAGTGAAGGAAGGAACGCTGGCCGAGGTGGCGCGCGGCCTCGATATTGGCGGTCAGTTGCTGATGGGCAAAGGGGAGGACGGCGCTGGCGGTCGTCAACGGCCATCGAACCTGTCGGCGGGGCTGGAGGCGGTTGTCGGCGCGGTATTTCTCGATCAGGGGTATGAATTTGCTAAACAGGTTGTGCTGAAAATTCTCGCCGATCATCAGAGCGCCCTGAACGAGCCACAGTTACTCACGAATCCGAAGTCGGAACTCCAAGAGGCCGTGCAGGCGCAGGGCCATGCACCCCCGATCTACCACATCGTCAACGAACAGGGAGCCGACCACGACCGGACATTCGTGGCCGAAGTGACAGTCGACGGCAAGGTCATCGGCACCGGCGAGGGAAAACGGAAGTCTGTGGCAGAGCAGGCCGCCGCCGCTAAGGCTTTAGAGGCTATCACGGTCGGAGGATAAGAGATAAATGAGCGATTCAAAACGCCCGAACTTTTTAGTCATCATGTCGGACGAGCACGGCCCGATGTTTAGCGGCACCTACGGTCATCCACTCGTCAAGACGCCGAATATGGACAGGCTGGCTCGCGAAGGCGCTACTTTCGACGCCGCCTATTGCAACTCGCCATTGTGCATCCCGTCGCGGCTATCGTTCATGACCGGTCGGCATGTTTCGCAGTCCAAGGGCTGGGACAACGCATCTCCCTTGCCCTCCGATTCGATGACCTGGCCTTACTTGCTCCGCTCCGAGGGATACGATTGTGCGCTTTCTGGCAAGATGCACCTGATCGGCACGGACAAGCTCCACGGCTTCGAGAAGCAGCTTGCGTCCGATCCGCACAGCACGCCGAATAAGGACGCTGACCCAGAGGAGGCACGGAAGCTCGACCTGCCGATCTCCGGCAAGCACTATGTCGTTCGGTGGGACAAGGGGCTCCAAGCTCAAAGTAGGAGAGACCCGTGGCCGAGCGTCGTGAATGCCGGGCCCGGGACGACGCCAATGATCGAAGCCGACGATCTCATTGAGCAGCGCGCCCTGGAGTACCTACGCGACCCGTCTCGACGGTCCCAACCTTTTGCTCTATGCGTGGGTTTCGTCGCACCACACTTTCCATTTGTCGCGCCGGAACCGTACTTCTCGATGTACTATCCTGAAAACGTCGACATGCCGGAACATCCCGATGGGCATCTCGATAATCTGCCGCCCGGAGCACAGCGTCTCGTCGATATGTACGGCTTCGACCAGTACTCCGACGACCAGATCCTTCGAGCGCGAGCTGCCTATTATGGCCTGATCACCTACCTCGACGACAAGATCGGGCGACTCCTCGACGCACTCGATGAGACAGGGTTGGCCGACAATACCGTTGTAGTCCACACATCCGATCATGGAGAGTCGCTCGGCCAGCACAACCTCTGGCGCAAGATGAATTTTTATGAGGAGTCAGCCAGAGTTCCACTGCAAATTCGCTGGCCCGGGGTCGTTTCGGGCGGCCAACGGATTACGAGCGCAACGTCTCTTGTAGACGTGACGGCTACGATAGTCGAGGCGGCTGGAGTTCCGTCGGAACTGCGTGAACTTCTCCAGTCGGATGGCGATTCGCTAGTCCCGCTTTTAATCGGCGAGGAATCCGAATGGAAGGACGAGGCGTTCTCCGAGCTTCTCGCCCACGGCACCGTCACGCCCAGCGCCATGATCCGCAAGGGCAACTGGAAGCTCTTTTATACGCACGGCGACCCACCGGAGATTGAGCTTTACGATTTGGCAGCGGACCCAGGTGAGTTCATTAACCTAGCCGACGACCCTGCTTACGCGGACATTCGACAAAGGCTGATTTCCAGAATCTTGAAGATATGGGGCGACCCAGACCAGATGCATCGAGAGATCGTCGCCAGTCAGAATATGCGGTACTTGATCAGAGAGGTGACCGGGGACGATTCCCCGTTCTGACCAGTGCCGACTTAGCCGACTAAGGTGCAGATGTCCTTCCAGCCATACCCAACTTCATCAACGGTCTGACCGCCGACTGTGATCTTTTGCGTACGCGCCAACTCACCACCCAGCTTTTCGTAAAAGTTTCGCGCAGGGTGATTCTCAGTCAACACCCATACCAGGAGCGATCCGATTCCGTGGTCGACGAGTTGCTTCGTCGCTGTGGACATCAGCGATCTGCCAATGCCGAGACCTTTATGCGCTGGCAGGACATGGATGGCATAGACCTGCCCCGCGAAGTCGGGGTCTCCGGATCGCTCCGACCCCGCCGATATGAACGCGAAAACTTTCCCTTGGGCGTCTTCAGCTACGAACTCGAAGCTCGCTCTCGTATCGTCGGCCAGAGTGTCTCGCCACTCCCGTTCTCGCTTTTCAAGAGGAAACGAGGCCAGGACGTGCTCGTCGTATATCCCCGCATACGCCGTTCGCCACGACTCGACGTGAATTCTCGCAATATCCGCAGCGTCGTCGACGGTGGCGGGACGGACGCGGAATCCCATTACCCAAACGACTTTTGCAAATATTCGAGATCGAGTTCGGGGTAAAGCGGGAAGCCGTCAAGGAGGTCGGCGACGCGGCCTCGGGCAGCTTCGAGGGTCTCGCTGTCGGCGACGTAACGGGCCTTGCTAAGCTGTCCAGCCTGCTTGCCTTTCGTGATTTTCCGGGGCTTCGTCGTGGACAGTACCGAGGTCATGATCGACGCGATTTCAGACATCTCGTCGGTGCCAAGTCCACGACTCGTCAGCGCGGGTGTGCCGAAACGGAGACCGCTGGTGTACCACGCGCCATTTGGGTCGAACGGGATGCTGTTGCGGTTGAGAGTGACGTTGGCCTCACGCACCGCCGACTCCGCCTGCCGCCCCGTGAGACCGTAGGTCCCGATATTGGCGAGCATCAGGTGGTTGTCGGTGCCGCCGGTCAGGATGTCCATTCCCTCGTCGACGCAGGCCGCCGCGAGCGACGACGCGTTCTCGACGATGGCGTTGGCGTACGTCTTGAACTCGTCGGTGCTGGCCTCCTCGAACGCGACGGCCTTGGCAGCCATCACGTGAGGCATCGGCCCACCCAGCACCATCGGGCAGCCCTTATCGACGTACTCTCCGAACTCCTCAGTCGAGAGCACCATGCCGCCGCGAGGGCCGCGCAGAGTTTTGTGGGTAGTCGTCGTTACGACGTGAGCGTGTGCAACGGGGTTGTAGTCGTCGATGAACGACTCAACTTTTCCTGCCACGAGTCCGGCGAAGTGGGCCATATCGACCATGAACACGGCGCCGACCTCGTCCGCGATCTCCCGGAAAATCCGAAAGTTGATCTTGCGTGAGTAAGCGCTATATCCGGCCAGAAGGATGAGCGGCTGAAACGCCTTGGCCTGGTCGCGAATCTCATCGTAGTCGATGAGGTTCGTTTCGCGGTTCACGTCGTAAGACTGCGAGTTGAACATGCTGGCCGAGGCGTTGTGGCGGTACCCGTGTGACAGGTGACCACCGGAGTAGTAGTTCATGCCCATGAGCCGCTGGTTCCCGAGCGCGTGACGAAGCTCGGCCCATTCCGAGTCCGGCATTTGGGACGGATCTGTCTGTCCGACTTTCTCAAGGAAAGGGGCCTGCACCCGCGCCGCGAGGATCGCCCAGTATGCGACCAAATTGGCGTCGGCACCGGAATGAGGCTGGACGTATGCATGCTCGGCGTCGAACAGTGCCTTTGCAAGATCGACCGCACGCCCTTCGACGGCATCGACGTTATCGCAGCCTGCGTAGAAGCGGTGGTATGGGAAGCCCTCGGCGTACTTGTCGGTGAACAGGTTGCCCATCGTCAATTGTACGGCCAGGGATGAATAGTTCTCCGATGCGATCATCTTGAGGCTGCTGGACTGATCGGCCAGTTCACTGACGATGGCCTTCGTGACCTCCGGCGAAACCCTGCTTATCTGCTCCAGCGAGGCCAGGTATGCGACAAATCCGGTGTTCAAGTCACTGCCACTGGCAGTCGTTTCGGCGATGTAGTCGGCGAGTGCCGAGGTCGTAGGCATGAAGGTCTCCCTTGGGAGCGATTGTGCTTTCTGGTAGTCTATCGGCGGCTCTCAATGGGTGTCAACGACAAGCCGTTCGATAGCTTGCCCACACAGGCAAGCTGAACAGTACCGTATACTTGACGGTCTGCAAGGCCACGGCAAGAAGTGACAAGATGAACAACACAGTACTCGCGGTCATTCTGATTACCACGGCCTTTCTAATAGGTTGCTCAGGAAGTTCTGGTGATGGACAGGACGAAATTCTGGTCTTCGCGGCGGCCAGCGTCACGAACGCGCTTAACGAGGCGGTCGAGTCGTACGAACGAGCGACCGGCGTAAATATCAACATCAGCTACGCTGGTTCGCAGATCCTGGCACAACAAATCGCCAGCGGCGCGCCCGCCCAAGTGTTCATTTCGGCTGGCGAGTCTCCAGTGGAGTTCCTTCGGGGGCGTGGATTGGTCGACAGCGAATCCGCCCTTGTTTCAAACAAGCTGGTTGCAATCACCAAGCGGTCGCTCACTGAGCAGTCGCTGGCCGCGCTTTTGTCCCCCAACATCGAACGCATCGCACTGGCCGATCCGGACGTTGCTCCGGCAGGTACCTATTCCCGAGAGGCGCTGCGAGCCGCAGGGCTCTGGGAGTCGCTTCAGCCCAAAATCGTGCTGGGCCAGGACGTGCGGGCGACGATGGCCTTCGTGGAGGCGGGGAATGCGGATATCGCCCTGGTTTATATCACCGACGCCGCCGTCGCCAGGGGCGTCGAAACGCTCGACATCGTTCCCCACGACTCATACGGCCCCATCGTCTATCCTGTCGTCACGGTCAAGTCGGACGAGTCGACCGAGGCCGCCGACGCTTTTGTGCAATTCCTGCTAAGTCCCGATGCCCAAGAAATCTTTCGCTCCAACGGCTTCGAGCCGGTCAGGTAAGCTACCGTGAGCTGGTCACTCCTTGAACTCACACTCCGAGTTGCGGTCGTCGCAACGCTCGTCAACATACCGCTGGCGCTTGGCGTAAGCTGGCTCCTGGTCAAGACGCGGATTCCAGGTCGATTCGTGCTGGACGTGCTGGTCTCGTTGCCCCTGGCCGTGCCGCCAGTCGCAATCGGGTTCTTCCTGCTCTTGTTGCTAGGGCGTGAGGGACCGATTGGAGGGATCGTACACGCCGTACTCGGTGCCGATATCGTATTCACTTGGGTCGGAGCGGCCATCGCGTCAGCCGTCGTGTCGTTCCCGCTGATGGCGCGTGCGACGATGGTCGCCATGAGCGGCGTGGATGAGCTTCTCGAAAAGTCGGCGCGCAGCCTCGGCGCAGGCCCGTGGAGGGTGTTTCTCACCATTACGATCCCGCTCGCATACCGGGGCATCATCGCCGGAGTGCTGCTCGGATTCGTCCGGGCATTAAGCGAGTTCGGAGCGACGATTACTGTCGCGGGCAACATAGCTGGCAAGACCCAGACGCTGCCCCTGGCACTTTACTCCGCTGTGCTCCTCCGAGACGACGCGCTGGCGTTTCAACTAATCGCCGTCATCATCGTCATCGCCATTGTCACACTAGTCGTCCACAACTGGCTGCTGGCGAAGACCATCCGCGCGGAGGTATCGTGACGCCCACCACCGAGCCTATCGTTAGAATTGACATCGTCAAGCGCTTTTCCGAGTTCACCCTCGAATGTGATGTGACGTTTAACGCCGGTGTCACAGCCGTGTTCGGGCCGTCTGGCAGTGGAAAGTCGACCTTGTTGAACTGCATCGCAGGTCTTGCCCGCCCGGACAGCGGTGAGATCACCGTTATGGGCAGCAAAGTCTTCTCCACCAACGAGCGTAAGATTGTTTCGCCGGACAAGAGAGGCTTCGGCTACGTCTTCCAAACCTCGGCCCTGTTCCCCAACATGAACGTCTGGAAGAATATTTTGTACGGCTACAAGCTGACGCCGCCGAGCCAGCGCTCGGCAGAACCTGAACAACTCGCTCAACTTCTCGATCTGACGGCCCTGCTCGACAGACACGTCGATACCTTGTCGGGCGGTGAACGCCAACGTGTCGCCCTCGCAAGGGCCCTGGCAATATCACCGAAACTGCTCTTACTCGACGAACCGCTTGCGTCACTGGACGTTTCGTTCAAGGGCGTCATCATTCGCTACCTCAAGCGAGTGCGCGAGGAGTTGCGGACGCCGATGATATACGTCTCTCACTCGATATCGGAGGTGATCGCTCTGGCCGACGACATGCTCGTACTGTCCAAGGGCAAGCCGGTCGCCCAGGGCAAGCCGTCGGACGTGCTCGTTCACCCAGACGTGGGCACGATGGCCGACTACGGGACGCTGGAGAACCTGCTCGAAGCGAAGGTCGTTGAGCGGCAGCCGGAGCAAGGGCTTTCGACCATCGACATCGGCGGCGTCACCCTATCGGCACCGGATGTCGACGCCCAGCCCGGCGACCTGCTGACGGTCTCCATCCGGGCCGGTGACATTATCCTCGCTCTGGATGTGCCATCGAATATCAGCGCGCAGAATATTCTTCCCGGCACCGTCACGGAAATTCACGCCCAGGGTCCGCGCGTCCTCGCACACGTGAATGTGGGAGCCACCATCGTCGTGGAACTCACGCCTCGCGCAGTGACCGCACTGGCCTTGCGGGAAGGCACGCCAGTTTACCTGATCGTCAAGAGCAACAGCGTGCTGATACTGGACGCTGGCGGTCAGAGCTAGTCCAACAACTGCGGAGTCGCCTCTACCCTATCTTGCCCCGTCGGACAGACCTCCAACAAACAGCACCCCTGGCACACTGGTTCCTTCTTACAGACGGTAGCCGCGTGAGTCACAATCAGCGCGTGATACTCGTTGAACAGAGGGACGTCGGCAGGAAGATGTTTCTCGAATATCTTTTGATAGAGAGAATACGGCCCAGTCTCCGGCGTAAGGCCGAGACGGAACAACAAGCGCCTCGTGTACGTGTCGATGACGAAGATTGGCATATCGAGCGCGTACAGCAGGATGTCGTCAGCCGTCTCCTCGCCGATGCCGTGGACACCCAGCAATTCTTGTCGGAGCGCCGTTAGATCCTCGTTCATCATCGCCTCGATGTCGTCGTCGAAGCGTTCGCCGAGCCAATCCACCAACGCCTTGAGTTTACGCGCCTTGGTGTTGTAGTAGCCCGACGAGTAAATAAGCTGCGCGAGCGCGTCTTGTTCGATATCTCGAAGTCCCTGCGGCGAAAGCACGTCGGCATCAGATAGATTGTGAATGGCCTTCTCGACATTGATCCACGCCGTGTTCTGCACGAGTATTGCCCCGACCATCACCTCGAATCGGGACTCGGCAGGCCACCAATGCCGGGGGCCGTATTTTTCGTATAGCTTTTTGTATATGTCCGTCAGTATGGCGTGCATTGAGGTCACTCGCTGAAGCCGACAGGAACTCGGTCAGATACGGTGATCCCCGTCAGGGAAACGTCGCATCTGTACGCGTACACCCGAACCCCGTACTTGGCTGCCTCTTGCAAGGTCTCAGTAAATGCCGGGTCGGCATCCCTGTGAGGCGAGAAGCGCTCGGCGTCTGGACGCTGGATCACGAATGCGACAGCGGCACCGTAGCCCTCGTCAACAGCCTTCATCAGTGAACCGAGGTGCTTCCGTCCGCGCTCTGAGGGAGCATCGGGAAAAAGGGCGGTTCCATCCACAACGAGGTTGACGGACTTGGCTTCCAAATAGAGCTTGCCGGGCGTACCTGACAGTAGCAAGTCGATGCGACTCTCGTGAAACGTGACTTCCGGCGTCACCTCTCCATATTCTGCGAACTCTGCCAATTGACCAGCCTCTACCGCCTCGCGCATCAGTCGGTTCGGTAGCCGAGAGTCGACGGACACGAGCACTCCGTTGAGTTCGACAAGGGTCAGATCGTATGCCGTCTTACGGTGAGTCGAGTTCGCAATCGGCGTGACGTACATTGGGTTCTCCGGCACGAGCAACTCACTCATCCGCCCCGTGTTCGCCACATGCACCATGGCACGCCCGCCGTCGAGTTCGACAATCGCTGCGAACCGATTCAATCGCTCGATGAAGGTTGCCTGCTTGAGTGGCGTTTGGAAGTCGATGGTATGCCCTGGCGGTGGTACCGCCTTTACGTTTCGCGCTCTACGTTTTACGCTGTTACCAACCAATCTTCAAGTCTGCGAGTACTCCATGTCAAAATTCGTTCAACGCCTCCTGAACGCCTGCGAGATGAACCGCACACTGTTGTGCGTTGGCCTCGACTCCGACCCGGCCAAGATGCCGATCACGGATGTGGTCGCGTTCAACAAGGCGATCATCGACGCGACGCACGACCTCGTCTGCGCCTATAAGCCGAACATCGCATTCTACGAAGCGCGCGGCAGCGAGGGCATTCGAGACTTCGAGCGAACAATTGAGTACATCCGAGACGTTGCGCCGGGAGTCATTGTCCTTGCGGACGCGAAGCGGGGCGACATCGCCTCTACGAACGTTCAATATGCGAAGGCGCTGTTCGAGACGTGGGATGTGGATGCGACCACCGCCCACGCTTATATTGGAGGTGCCGACCTGGAGCCCTTCCTATCGCATGAAGACAAAGCCGTGTTCGTCTTGTGCCGGACATCAAACGAGGGCGCGGCTGAGTTGCAGGATATTCAAGTGCAGTCCGACGGCACGACAATGCCTTTCTACCAGGCGGTGGCTCGCCGGGCCACAACTTGGAATAGCCGGGGCAACGTCGGCCTGGTTGTGGGCGCAACATATCCAAAAGAACTCGAAGTGGTTCGTGGGATTGCCCCGAACATGCCGATACTGCTCCCCGGTGTGGGTGCGCAGGCCGGAGCGATGCGGGCTTCGGTCGAAGTTGGTATTGACGCGTCTGGCCGCAACGTTATTGTCAGCAGTTCCAGGGGCGTGCTCTACGCCTCCAACGATCCAGGACGTTTCGCCGATGAAGCGCGGAACGCGGCTGAAAACCTTCGCAGTCAGGTCAACTCGATTCTCCACGAAAAGGGTTTCGGATGGTCGTAGACTACCAAATAGGTGAGAAGCTGCGGCTGCGCAAAAAGCATCCCTGCGGCGGCTTCGAGTGGGAGGTCGTGCGCCTAGGAGCAGACATCGGTGTCAAGTGTACGACGTGCTCTCGAAAAGTGCTGATGCCCCGCTCGACCCTAGAAAAGCGAACGAAGACCAGGCTGATCGAAGAGGCGTCGACGTAGGAGGCAGGTATGCGGCTGAAAGGCAAGACGGCGCTGATTGCTGGCGGAGCTTCGGGTATCGAAGGCCAACTCATGGGCATCGGCGGTGCGACGGCACGGCTATTCGCTCGTGAAGGCGCGCAGGTCGTGATCGCCGATCTCAAGGATGATGCCGGCAAACGAACCGTCGACGAGATTGTGGCCGAAGGCGGCGAGGCGTCATATGTCCACCTCGATGTAACCGACGAGCAGCAGTGGAAGGACGCCATCTGCGCTGCTGTCAACACCTTCGGCAAGCTCGACGTGCTCGTTGACGCGGCTGGCACTTCCCTGCGGAACAATGTCGAGAACACAACCGTAGAGGAGTGGGATCTCGAAATGGCCGTTCATGCCAAGGGCGCTTTCCTCGGCACGAAGCACGCGATCCCGGAGATGCGGAGGATCGGCGGTGGGTCGATCATCATCGTGTCGTCGATGCTGGGAATCGTAGGTGCGATGTCCGCGCCATATCCCGCCGCCAAGGGGGCGATGCGGAATTTCGCAAAGGCTGCCGCTATTCAGTATGCAGCGGAGAACATCCGCGTAAACTCCGTCCACCCTGGCTTCGTGAAGACGCCACTCACCGAAGGCATCTTCAGCAAACCGAACATCATCATTCCCCGACTCGAACGGGTACCCATGGGCCGCCTGGGTACCGTCGAGGAGATCGCCAACGGCATTCTGTTCCTGGCGTCCGACGAGTCGTCGTTCGTGACTGGCGCGGAGTTGGTCATCGACGGCGGCTACATCGCGCAATGAGGCTCGAAGGCAAAGTCGCGCTTATCACGGGCGCGGCCCACGGGTTTGACGGCGGCATGACCGCATGATGAGGAGCCTGACATGAGCGACCAACAACAGACCGGCCATATCCAGACGGTACTCGGGCTGATCGAGCCCAACAAACTCGGTGCTACCCTCACCCACGAGCATATTCTGTCCGACCTCTCTCACATTGCCGCTCCGCCAGACGACCCGTTCGAGCGGGAAATTTTCTATAAACCGATGCAGATGGAGATCCTCGGCTACCTCAGCCACTACTACCTCAGCAACCAGGATGGTCTGCGCCTCGACGATATCGACACGGCAATCGAAGAGATAGCCCTGTACAAAAAACACGGCGGCGGCGCGATTGTCGAGGCATCGAGTATTGGGCTTTCTCGTAACCCGGAAGGTCTCGCGGAAGTTTCCGAGTCCACTGGTGTACACATCGTCATGGGGTCGTCGTACTACGTTAAAGAGGCGCACCCCTCGAACATGGACGATATCTCGGAGGACGACATTTACAACGAGATCGTTCGCGATATAACGGTCGGCGTCGATTCCACGGGCATCAGGTCGGGGATCATCGGTGAGGTCGGGTGCTCATACCCCCTGTCGGACAACGAGCGCAAGGTATTGCGCGCCTCAGCGAGAGCCCAACGGGCAACCGGTGCAGCCATCCTCATACACCCCGGACGAGACGAGCCATCGCCGGAGCAAATCATCGGCGTGATTGCCGACGCTGGCGGCGACCTGAGCCGAACGATCATCGGCCATCTGGAGCGGACGGTGGCGGACCGCCAGGTACTCCTTCGGATCGCCGAGGCAGGTTGCTATCTCGAATGGGACCACTTTAGCTCGGGCCTGCCCTACTATCCTCCGAACCCCAAGATCGACATGCTCAACGATGCTGGACGCATGGACGCGATCACGTTCATGATCAAGCATGGCTACGGTAACAAAATCGTCGTCTCTCACGACGTGGCTGCCAAACAGAAGCTGACCAAGTACGGCGGCTCAGGCTATTTTTATATACTCAAGCAGGTAGTCCCGTGGATGAGGATTCGCGGCTTCTCCGACGAGGACATCGACCGTCTGCTCATCCACAACCCGGCGGAAGTGTTGACTATGGTGGAGCCTCTTATCTAGGTATGCGTCCTGCAATGATCGCTTACTTTCGAGTGAAAGTAATGATATAATTCATTCATCCTACGATTAGAGAAAAGAAATGAACGAAGCGACGCTGACTCAAAAAGGGCAAGTAACCGTTCCCAAGGACGTGAGAGACAGTCTGAAGGTAGAAGCAGGTGACAAGCTGCTGTTCGTCCTAGATGGTGATAAAGCCGTAGTCTATCCCGTCCGTGAGGGCGGCCTTCGCGGATTGCGAGGGATTTTCAAAGGGCGCGCCCCATACGAAGGGAAGAAGGCGCAGCGCGAGGCCGCCCGTCGGTTCGTTGCGGAGCATGCCATGAGGGTATCGAGAAACGATGACGATACCTCGAGTTGATACCAACGTCCTGATCCGCTACCTTGCGGATGAGCCGTCCGAGCAGGCCGAGCGCGTCGGCCGGTTCTTCGAGCAAATTGAGGATGGTGTCATTGAGGTCTGGCTCGAAGATGTGGTGTTGGCGGAAGTCGTGTGGGTACTGTCCTCCGTCTACCATGCCTCAAGGGACGAAATCGTCGCGGGATTGCTGAGATTGCTCGGGTCACCGTCCATCAAGGTACGGGACAAGCCTGCATTGCGTACGACGCTCACGCACTTTCGTGACAGGAACGTAGATTTTGTAGATGCTCTTTTGGCCGCGCAGACCGTCAGCGACGGGGGCACCGACATCTATTCGTTCGACCGGGACTTCGACAAACTCCCAGGTATCAACCGAATCGAGCCGGAGTAACCTTACAACCGCTCAAGCAACTCCTGCTTCTTCGTCTCGAACTCCTCGTCTGTGATGACGCCCTTATCCCTGAGTTCGCCGAGCCGCTCCAGGGATTTATATATGTCTTTGGACTCGGCCTCGTGGCCCTTGAGGTCTGAGACAATCTGCTTGCCCTTCTCGAAGGCGTCGTCGTAGGCATTCCTGGCAAAGTCGAGGTCGACGTTGACTATGTTGCCATCCGTCTCGAAGTGTCGCTTTGCAACTTGCCCAACGGCGAAGGTCGATGCGCCGGACATGACCGACATGGACACTCCGCCGATCAGCGTCCCAATGCCGGGCACGGTCTTGAGGAGCGACGCGCCGATACGAGCGAACGTACCGCCCGTCAGCGCCGTAACGAACGTCTTGCCCATCTCGTTGGAGAAGTCGGCCTCGTAGTTGTCCGCGAGCTGTTTGAGCAAGTCGATCTGCACCGCCGTCACTGCCGCGATGTCGAACAGAGGTATCGGCATCAGCCCTGCGCCCATGCCCCAGAGCACGTGGGTATTGATGATCTTGTCGGCCCGCTGGCTCTTGGCTCTCTCGATCGCTTCGTTGTTGGGTTTTTCCTGTTTCAACTCAGTCATTATTGTCCTCCCTGGTGAATACTGGAATTGTAGTCTCTGCCCGCCTCAGTGCCATCACACGATTGTGTGATTTATCCGCCCGATAGCTATCGTAACTACATCTGATGTCGCAGTTCAAGTATGAACATACCCATGATTTGGGGTGCATCGTTCAACTTTGACCTTTCCGACGCTCACGACTACAATTCGCCCACCAAAGTGAAATGATGAACAGCACACCTGTCGGCAAAATTGACCGCGAGTGGCCGGAAACTTTCGCAACCGACGAACTCCGGCTGAAGTGGGAGTTCCTCACCTTCCTGCGCATTACAGCCGTAAATAAGATCGCGGGGCTGACTCCAGAACAGGCCGCCGGTGCACCCTTGGCAAGCTCGCCTCTGACGACTTTGACCGGCATCGTCAAGCATCTGACCGCAGTCGAGCGCTACTGGATTTCTATTATTGGCGGAGGTGTCGATCTACCTAATTTATGGGCTGGTCCTGACCCTGAGATCGACTTTCGAGTCACCGAGACTGACACGCCGACCACCGTCGTCGAGAACTATCGGGCCGAGTGGAAACTGTCGGAACGGGCAATCAAAGGGATGTATGTAAGTGATAAGGCTCGCGGACAGCGCAGCGACCGCAAGGACGTGACCATTCGGTGGATACTGACCCACCTCATCCAGGAAACCGCTCGTCATGTTGGGCACATGGACATCCTCCGAGAGATGGCTGATGGCGAGCGGGGAGAGTAGCGGTTCTCACCTATATTCAAAGGCGCGTTGACACTCTAATTTCGCTTGTGATAGAATGCACAATCGACTGGTAGAAGCCTTGATTTGAGGCTGTACGATGCGGACGGTGACCCGATTACTGGGTATTGGTTGGTTCGTCGCCATCTGTATCGTAGGTGGAGTCTGGGGCGGCGTTTGGTTGGATGGGAAACTAGGCTCCAGTCCATTGTTCTTGCTAATCGGTCTTTTGCTCGGGTTAGTAATCGCCGGAGTTGGTATGTATCGGCTCTTAATGGCGGTGCTCTCGACAGAGGGCAAATAGTCGGGGGAGAAATTTAGAGCGTGTCCAGGGCTATCTTGCTGTTTGTCGTAGTCGCGCTGGTTATATCCGTTGCCGGAGGCGCTATCGGAAACGCGTTCGGTCTCGGATTCCTTGGTTCCCCGATTTCCCACATCCAGCTTCCGGCTGAGCCGATCATGGCGACACCGTTCGTCGAAGTCGACAACGCCCTCATTGGGGACATCACTATCACCAACACAATGGTCGCCACATGGGCGACTATTATTTTGCTCGTGACGATATCGTTCATAGTCTCACGGAAGGTCTCCGCGGTCCCTGGTAGACTACAGGGTCTGATTGAGATGGTCTTCGAGTTCTTCCTCGGTCTGAGCGACAGCATCGCTGGGAAAGACGCCCGACGATTCTTCCCTTTGGTGATGACGATCTTCCTATTTATCGTTATCAACAACTGGCTCGGCATTCTCCCTGGTTTCGGCACTATCGGCTGGATCGAGTCGCCCGAAAACGTGATACACCACCAGGAAGTGGCTGCAGAGAAAGATGGGACGCACGTAGACCTTCACTCGGTACACTTGCAAGTGTTCGAGGGCGACGGCAGCATTGTCTTCCTGCCGCCGGGATCGGTCGACAACGAAACGACAGCAGAGGAGTTCGAGCAGCACCCTGAGAAGTTCACAGGCCAAACACCTGGACTGCTCGTTCCGTATCTCAGAAGCGCAAATAGCGACATCAACACGACCCTGGCGTTGGCCCTCGTTGCGATGTTCATGATCCACTGGTGGGGCCTGCGAACGCTCGGAATCTTCGGCCACGTCGGCAAATTCATCAATTTCAAGGAAGGCCCGATCATGCTGTTCGTGGGTCTTCTCGAAATTGTTGGCGAGGCGGCCCGAATTATCAGCTTCACCTTCCGTTTATTTGGTAACATCTTTGCGGGTGAAGTCTTGCTCGTGGCTATGGCGTTCCTGCTGCCGGTGATCGGCATCATCCCATTCCTGGGACTGGAACTGTTCGTGGGCTTCATTCAGGCAACGATCTTCGCCGTCCTCACGCTGGTGTTCGCGGCCACGGCGGTCGCATCACACGGCGGCGGCGAGGAGCATCATTAAGAGAGAAGCAAACGTCAACCCTGCATCGGGGACGAGTCCCCCTGCAATTGACGCTCTCGTGACAGGTATTACGGAAACGAAACACGACCCCGTGGGGGAAGGAGTCTCAGGATGATCGAAGGTGATATCAAGACACTTGCAGCAGCGATAGCCATCGCCGTCGGGGCGATTGGTCCTGGTTTGGGCATCGGGATGCTCGCCGGGAAGGCAATGGAGGCACTGGGCCGAAACCCAGAGGCTGCCGAGCCTATTCGCCAGAATATGATCCTGGCCATCGCGTTCGCTGAGGCAATCGCGATTTACGCTTTGGTGGTTGCGGTAATCATCATATTCGTCGCGTAGTTGGGGCAACCCTGAATGCTAACGGCGGCTCCGGTCCCATCGATGGGGCTCATGGTCGCATTGTTGAGGAGTACGCATGGATGCCCTAGGAATAAACCTGGCCGGACTCATCACGCAGATCGTCAGCTTCCTGGCGCTGCTGTTCCTTCTTTACAAGCTGCTGTACAAGCCGCTTCTAAAGACGCTGGACGACAGATCAGCACGCATCAAGGATAGCCTCGAAAGCGCTGAGCGCGTGCAGGAAGAGGCGGCTGCCAGCCAGGCGCAGATGCAGGAGCAGATTCAGAAGGCGCGTGAAGAGGGCCAGCAGATGATAGCGCAGGCCCGAGAAGTAGCTGACCGTTTCCGGGACGAGGAGATGGCGAAGGCTCGCGCTGAGATTACTGCCGAGCGGACGAAGGCCGGAGCAGATATCAAGCGTGAGCGCGACTTCGCTATCGAGGATCTACGACGTGAATTTGCCGGTCTGGCGATCAGTGCGGCTGAACGCGTCGTCGAGCGGTCACTGGATGAGTCGGCGCACCGCGACATTATCGACAAGGTACTCGAAGAGAGCACATCTATCGGGAGGGGTTAAAGACCCTCACCTCAGCCCTCTTTTGGGCTTTGTCCTTTCTCCCCTTGAGGGAGAAAGTTAGAGTGAGGGTGAAGGCGGTTGCCGAGCAACAAGCTCGCTGAGCAAGATAACCACCCTCACCCCGGCCCTCTCCCCCAATGGGGAGAGGGAGCAAGAGTATTGATGGCCTTCTCCCTCCGAGAGAGAAGGGGTAAGAGAAAAAAGAGCCTCTCGTTTGGCGAGAGGGAGAAAATATACAAAAGATGCCGAGATATCCGTCGCCAAGAAGGTATGCACAGGCAGTATTCCAGATCGCATTGGAACACGACAGCCTTGACGTCTGGGTCGATGACCTGCAAGTGCTGGCCGAACTGGTTGACGACAGTCAGGTTGCAAAGTTCCTCGACGCGCCGCAGGTGCCCGAGGCCAGGAAGCTTGATGCGATCATGCAACTTCTCGGAGATTCGGTGAGCCCGCTGGCGGTCAACCTCCTGAGCCTATTGGCGACCAAGAGCCTGACGCAGCTGGTGCCGGGCATCCTGGAGCAGTTTGTTGGCACGCTGGACCGCCATCGCGGAATCGAGCGGGCGGACGTTACGACAGCCGTCCCGCTGGACGGCACGCATCAGGACCAGGTAGCACGCTTGCTCGGCGGGATCGTCGGCAGCGACGTGAGGCTGCGAACCTACGTCGAGCCGGAGATTATAGGCGGCCTGATCGCAAGAGTAAACGACAGGGTCATCGATGGCAGCGTGCGCTCGAAGCTAAGAAATATGCAGAGAGATATTGTGGAGCAAGTGTCTTAAGAGAAAACGTAAAACGTCAAACGTAAGGTCGTTGCCTACAACCAGACCTGACGGAGACCGACCAAGTCTACGTTTTACGCATTACGTTTTTGCTTGGAGGATTACATGGCAGTACGAGGACAGGACATAGCGTCCGTTATCAAGCGCCAGATCGAGGAATTCGGTCAGGAGCTTACGATGGTCGACGTCGGCACGGTCGTGGAGATCGGCGACGGCATCGCCAGAATTCATGGGCTGTCGGGTGTTGGTGCCAATGAGCTTCTCGAGTTCGAGGGCGGCGTGACCGGCATGGCGCTGAACCTTGAAGAGGACAGCGTCGGTGCTGTCATCATGGGCGACTACCTTGGCATCAAGGAAGGCAGCGAGGTGCGTGGCACGGGCCGCGTGGCCGAGGTGCCCGTCGGCGAAGCGCTGCTTGGCCGCGTTGTCGACGGCATCGGCAGGCCCATTGACGGCAAAGGCCCTCTTCGTACCACCGAGACTAGACCCGTCGAGTTCCTCGCGCCTGACGTTGCATCCCGCCAGCCTGTCAACGTTCCTATGCAAACGGGTATTAAAGCTGTAGACGCCATGGTGCCCATTGGTCGTGGACAGCGCGAGTTGATCATCGGCGACCGCTCCACTGGCAAGACGGCTATTTGCAGCGACACGATCATCAACCAGAAGGGCGGCGACCTGGTCTGCATCTACGTCGCCATCGGCCAGAAGGTCGGCAAGGTTGCCCAGTTGCAGGCGCTGTTGGAGAAGCACGGCGCGATGGAATACTCCATCATCGTCGCGGCGAACGCATCCGACCCCGCGCCGCTCCAGTACCTCGCCCCCTACGCTGGCTGCGCGATGGGCGAATACTTTATGTATAAGGGGCAGGACGCCCTTATCATGTACGACGACCTGTCGAAGCATTCGTGGGCATACCGCCAGATGTCGCTCCTGCTTCGACGACCTCCGGGACGTGAAGCATATCCCGGCGATGTCTTCTTCCTGCACAGTCGGCTCCTTGAACGCGCCGCGCGTGTGTCCCCGGAGCTTGGTGGCGGATCGCTCACGGCACTCCCGATCATCGAGACCCTTGCCGGCGACGTATCAGCCTATGTCCCAACCAACGTTATTTCGATCACCGACGGGCAGATTTACCTGGAGCCGGAGTTGTTCGCCTCGGGCATCCGCCCCGCCGTCAATGCCGGTCTGTCGGTCTCCCGTGTCGGTGGCACCGCCCAGACGCGGGCCACGAAGGGCGTGGCCGGCAAAATGCGTATCGAGTTGGCCCAGTACCGGGAGCTCGCTACGTTTGCCCAGTTCGGCACCTCCGACCTGGATGCGGCGACCCGCCGACAGCTTGAACGAGGTCAACGTGCCGTCGAACTCCTGAAGCAGGACCAGAGCGTGCCGCTCAGGATGGAACAGCAGGTTAGCATCCTGTTCGCCCTCGTCAACGGCCACCTTGATGATGTCGAGATTCCGAAGATAATTCCATTCGAGAACGCGTTCCACGGGTTCATGAGCTCGAACCACCCTGAGATTCTCGAAATGATTGCGACGGCCAAGGACGTCAAGGACGATACGGGCGAACTGCTCAACAAGGCGATCACTGAGTTCAAGGAGAGCGTACCGTACTAGAAAAAATCCTCTCTCCCTTGAGGGAGAGAGTTAGAGTGAGGGTGACGGTGGTTGCCGAGCGACTAGGTTTGCAGAGCGTGACGGGTACACCCTCACCCCGGCCCTCTCCCTCAAAGGGAGAGGGAGCAAGAGTGGGAAAGGCCCTCTCCTGCAAGAGAGGGGGAGTAAGAAGAAAGGGATTTGCAGAAACAACATAGAGTCCTCGTGGTCGGCAGGGAGCAGGATGTCTTGGACGCCATCACCGCGATGTTGGAAGGCAGCGGGTACTCCGTCACTGGGACGTTGCACGACGACATCGCTATCGACCTCGCAGCATCGTCGGAGTTCGACGCGCTGCTCTTGGGCGGCGGTATGATGCAGAAAGAGTGGACCCAGCTTAGAGGTCAGGTGTTAAAGAAGCTGCCGAAGATCAAGATTGTACAGGCCGAGGGGATGGAGTCGGTGTTGACGTTGATGAAGCAGGCGTTGAGAAAAGTATAGAATCCTCACCCCGGCACTCTCCCGTGGGTAGACAGAGTAAGAATAATTGAGGTAGGCATTGCCAAGTGTACGGCAACTTAAGCGGCGTATCCGAAGCGTCCAGAATACGGCGAAGATAACGAAGGCGATGTCGATGATCGCGGCTTCGAAAATGCGCCGTGCCCAAGAGATGGCGCTGCAAGGCAGGCCGTATGCCGATAACATGCGAAACCTGCTCGCTCACCTGGCCGCGCAGCCCGCGCCGGACGAGGAAGAGTTCATCCACCCGCTGCTGCGACGGCGCGAGATCAAGAAGATCGAGATCGTCGTGGTCACCCCGGATAGAGGGTTAACCGGTGGCCTGCATAGCCGGATCAACCGGGTAGTGGCCGAGTTCATTCTGCAACAGAAGAATGAAGGTATCGAAACGAGTATCGTTGCGGTCGGTCGTAAGGGTCGCGATTTTCTGACTCGTTCGGGGCAGGACGTGAAAGCGGTGTTTAGCGACATCGGAGACCGCCCCGAGCTCGAAGACGTGCGTCCCGTCGCGACCATTGTGAACGACGACTATACCGCAGAACGAGTCGATGCGGTGTACCTGGCGTATGCAGACTACGTCAGCACCGTCACGCAGCGGCCGGTGGTACAGCCACTCCTTCCTGTCGTTCCGGCGAAGCTCGACGACAAGGACATGGTCGGCTACATCTACGAACCCGACCCGCTCACGGTTATGGCGGCGCTATTGCCGCGCTTCGTCGATATGCAGGTCTATCATTCCATTCTCGAAAGTGTGGCGAGCGAGCAGTCCGCCCGCATGGTGGCGATGCGGAACGCGACCGACAGCGCGAACGAAATGATCGACGACCTTACACTCGTAATGAACAAGGCCCGCCAGGAGTCCATCACATCCGAGTTGCTGGACATCGTTAGCGGCGCGGCGGCGGTTGAAGCATAGGAGAAAAAACGTCAAACGGAAAACGTAATGAATACAGGCACACCGTAACGCTGATTGAAGTTACGTTTTACGCATTACGTTTTTGTTCACGGAGGTCCCAATGGCGACAGGAAAAGTGACGCAGGTCATCGGCACGGTTGTGGACGTGGAGTTCCCGCCCGATGAGATGCCAGGAATCTATAATGCGCTGCACACCCAACTTAACGGCAAGCGGCTGGTGCTTGAAGTTGAACAGCACGTCGGAAACAACTGGGTCCGCTGCCTGGCGCTAGGCGGCACGGACGGCCTCAAGCGCGGTGCCGAGTGTGTGGACACCGGAGCAGCGGTGATGGTTCCCGTGGGCGAGCCTACGCTCGGTCGTCTGTTTAACGCACTCGGCGAGACCCTCGACAAGCTCGAAGAGGTCGAGTCTGACACCTACTGGCCCATTCACCGCAAGCCCCCGCCCTTCGAAGATCAGGCAACCACTATCGATGTGCTTGAAACGGGCATCAAGGTCTTTGATCTTATCTCTCCCTTCACCAAGGGCGGCAAGGTCGGGGCATACGGCGGTGCTGGCGTTGGCAAGACCGTCATTATTCAGGAGCTTATCCGCAATATCGGCACCGAGCACAAGGGTGTGTCGGTCTTCGCCGGTGTGGGCGAGCGCTCCCGCGAGGGCAACGACCTCTGGGGCGAGATGAAGGAGTCTGGTGTTCTCGCCAGCACGATGCTCGTGTTCGGTCAGATGAACGAGCCGCCAGGAGTTCGAGCCCGCGTCGGTCTGACCGGTCTCACGATGGCCGAGTATTTCAAGGAGGAGCGCGGCCAGGACGTTCTCATCTTCATCGACAACATCTATCGCTACATCCTAGCGGGCATGGAAGTGTCGGCGCTGCTGGGACGGATGCCGTCGGCAGTGGGCTATCAGCCGACCCTGGGCACCGAGATGGGCGACTTGCAAGAGCGAATTACATCGAGCGCTACTGGCTCGATCACGTCCTTCCAGGCCATTTATGTTCCCGCCGACGACTACACTGACCCCGGTATCGTAACAACCTTCGGTCACCTGGACGCAGTGATTTCCCTCGACCGCGCGCTGTCCGAGCAAGGGCTGTATCCGGCGGTCGACCCGCTGTCGTCGAACTCACGAATTCTCGAAGCGGCCATCGTCGGCCAGGAGCACTACGACGCCGCTCGTAGCGTACAACAGGTGCTTCAGCGATACCGAGACCTTCAGGACATCATCGCCATCCTGGGTGTAGAGGAGTTGTCCGACGAAGACCGGCAAATAGTCACGCGCGCGCGCAAGATACAGCGCTTCCTGACGCAGCCCTTCTTCGTGGCCGAGCAGTTCACCGGTTCGCCGGGGCGCTATGTTCCCGTCCGAGAGACTGTCCGGGGCTTCACCGAGATTCTCGCCGGAGAGCACGACGACCTGCCCGAGCAGGCCTTCTACATGGTCGGCACCATCGACGAAGCCCGTGAAAAGGCCGAAAAGATGGCGTCCGAGGAATAATCACCGATGGCACTACAACTTGAAATAGTAACCGCCGAGCGCGTCGTCTACTCCGAAGAGGTGGACCTGCTTCTCGCCCCTGGAGTCGAGGGCGAGCTTGGCATTCTACCCAGCCACGCGCCCATGCTGACGATCATGCAGCCGGGCGAGATTCGCGTCGACAAGGACGGCGAGCAGAGCTTCATCGTCGTCAGCGGCGGCTTCTTGGAGATCATCGGCAACAAAGCGACCATTCTCGCCGACACGGCGGAGCACGCCGAGGAGATCGACGAGTCCCGTGCGGAAGAAGCGATGAAGAAAGCCCAAGAGCAGGTCACGTCCTCCGGTTCCGACATGGACCTGGAGCGCGCCCTCGCGTCAGTCCGACGATCACAGGCCCGCCTCAAAGTCGCTCGACGACGACGATCACCCCGAGCGGAGATGCCGTCGGGTTAGGTCTCTACAGCGGCTCGTGGCGTAAAAGTATCGGGTGGGCGATCAAGGCCAGTAACTCTGCCTATGCTATAATTTTTTGTGGGCGTCCCGGAGAGATGGCAGAGCGGACGAATGCGCTGGTCTCGAAAACCAGTATGGGGGCAACCTCATCGTGGGTTCGAATCCCACTCTCTCCGCCACCTGCTCACGACCGCATCGTGAAGAGCCCACTGGGTTTTTCGACTTCACCCGATGCACCGCGGAGAGTTGCCAGAGTGGACGAATGGGCACGACTGGAAATCGTGTGTGCCCGCAAGGGTACCGTGGGTTCGAATCCCACACTCTCCGCCAGTTTTCCGAAGACATCCAATGGATCTTGACCGAGCCCGAAAAGCAATCCTTGCGAACTTCCCTTCCTTCTCAATACGTACCATCGACTTCCTGGGCGAAGGAATGGACAGTCGTGCCTATCAGGTCAACGGCGAGTACGTTTTTCGATTCCCCATGTTCAAGGAAGTGTCGCGGCAGTTGGAAGTCGAGGCCTGTCTGCTCCCGAAGCTCCAGCCCACGCTTGACCTGACCATTCCCCAATTCCGGTTCTTCGGTCGTGAGCCGAGCAGCGGACTTGCATTCGCTGGCTATCGGAAGATCGAAGGAGTAGAACTTACCCAGGAGTTGCTGCATAGCCTCGATGAACAATTTCAGCGAAAACTCATCAAGCAGGTCGCAGACTTTCTGACGCAAGTACATGCTTTTCCCATCGATGTCGCTAAGAGTTGCGGCGTCGCAGCAAACGATCTCCGGCAAGATTACCAAGACGACCTAGATGCGATTCGATCAAAGGTCCGACCTCTCATTCCACTGGATCAGCAGCCCTATCTGAGATACCTCGAAGGTCTATACGAGGACTACCTCAACGACGACGCGAACTTCGACTACACTCCGCAACTCCTCCACTCCGACCTGAGTCCGGGACATATCCTGTTTGACCCAGAGCGACTGACGATCGTAGGCATCATTGATTTTGGAGACGTCAATATCGGAAACCCAGACTACGACGAGTTCACATGGATGTATATTGACTACGGAAGTGGATTCATCGAGACGCTTCTGGAATTCCTTCCGCATCCAGAGCCGGATCGCCTGTTTCGTAACCTCGAGTTCTTCAAGCTCAGCGACTGCGTCACGGACATCTTGATCGGTTTGCACCGCAACGAAGAAGATACCGTGCGACACTCGTTAGCAAGGTTCGGCCGATACGCCGAGGAGTTTTCCGAAGGAGCCAGTTAGATATCATTTTTGACACTTGCCAACCGTAGGGGTACCTTGCATTACTAGCTCGACTAAATATCCAGGAGACATCCAATGCCCGACTCGAACAAAGACCGGTTCCAGGGAATCCTACTTTCGACGCCGACGTTCGCCGACCAGGACCATAACTTACTGCTCAATCGCCAGCGAGTCCACTTCAATTGGCTCATCGACAATGGGATGACTGAGGGGAACGCCATCCTGGTTGTCGCTGGCGGCATGGGTGAGGGATACTTTCTTGAAGACGACGAATGGCGCGCCTTGGCGGATATGGCTGTCGAAGAAGCTAACGGGCGCGTGCCCACAGGCATCGGCGTGTTCGAGTTAAGCGCTCGTCGAGCAGCGGGCAAGGCTCGTCAGGCCGCCGACGCTGGAATCGACTGTATCCAGGTATCGCCCCCGCACTACCTTTTGCCGGACGAGGAAGAGGTATTTCAGCACTACAAGTACATCAACGACTCGGTCGATATCGCCATCATCCCGTACAACACGCCCTGGGCCATGCCGAGTCCAGGATTCGAGTTCTCACAAAGACTGCTGGAACGATTCACCGAGCTAGAAAACATCGTCGCTATTAAGTGGTCGACTCACAACTACAAGTACTATCTGAGGATGATTCGCCTCTTCCGCCACAGATTCAACTTCCTCGACAACAACCGCATCTTGTCCCACGGCGCTCGCGTCGGGTCGAAAGGATTCACCGACTACGTGGGCAACGCCGCGCCGCGCCTCACCTTGAAGAAGTGGCAACTTCTCAAAGAGGGTAAGTACGACGAGTTCGACGAGCTCGATATGCAGTTCGACTACGACCCCATCAGCCGCGCCGTAACTCCCGACGAACAGTTGGCGGGACGCATGGGCGAAGGCCCCGCGGCAAAGATGATTGCCAAAGCCCTCGGCATCGACAGCGGCCCACCGTTTCCGGCGCAAATCGAGCAGCCCCAAAAAGTCTATGAGGCGTATCGCAGATATGTCGAATCGAGTGGCCTTCTCGATTGGATCGACTGGGACCAGGCGATATTCGACAAGGCCTAACCGACCTCTTTAAGTCATGTTTACCTGATGGCGACCACCTTTGTCTTCGATCTCATGGTTTTCGGCGCTACCCGTCGGGTGATATCCGAGGAGCTTCTGGGCGTGGGTGATGTCGCGCCAGCGCCATCGGTTGTCAGATAGGCCCTCGAATATCTCGTAACGTAGATGGTTGGGCACGTCGATGCACTTGTCGAACATCTGCACGACGTCCTCATGCGCGAAGTACCCGGGATAGTGACGCCTCATGAGCGGAATGTCGTCCGGCAGTACTGCGCCGACACGTACGTTCATCACCGATATGCCATACATATCCGAGTACATCCGGCCCAGCACTTCCCCGAAGACTTTGGCGACGTACATATCGGAGTTTGGGCGCGCGGGCATGTCGTCGGTGATGAGCGGCCACACCTTGGGCACTTTGTCGTACTCGGCTGCGACGATCTCGGTATACGGTGAGTCGTTCTCGTATCCGAGCGTCGTGCCGCCAGAGCTGGCGAAGACGATGCGCTTCACACCGTGAATTCGTGCTGCTTCATAGACGTTTCGCGTCCCGCCGATACTAATCCGCAAGTTGCCCTCCCAGTTGTAAACGCCCTCGTTGAAGGCGGCCAGGTGGACGACAGTGTGGATGCCTTCGAACGCGGGCTTTATGCCTTCGGCGTCGGCGATGTCGGCCTGTACGCAGCGGATACCTTCAACCTTGCTGCGGTTGAGCGCGCTGAAATCGTATTTGTCACCCAGGTTCTTCCGAATCAACCCACCAATTAGTCCGCTAGCGCCCGTGATGAGTACCTTTTTCTTATCTGCCATGCCTTCCTCCTGAAGAGTTCTTCAATTTCGTGGGGCTAGCGTAATACCAACTTGCCGGTTCAGCAAGCGGCGGTACCCCATGTCTGCAAGTTTCTCTTTGACTGATATAAGATACGCGTCACAAATGACCGTGAGTGTAAGAGGCCACTATTGACGCTACCAAAGCTACCGCTTCAAGAGACCTTACAAAACCTCCCGCCGGAGTGGCCCGACGACCCCGGCCCGGATATACGCGCTGCCATCGAGAGGCGCGGCGAGAAGACAGTGGTCATCGACGACGACCCGATGGGGACCCAAACCGTCGCCAACGTATCGGTCCTTGCCGACTGGTCGGTCGAATCTATTGTCGACGAGTTGAAGAACGACCTCCGGGCGACGTTTATCCTGGCGAACACCCGCAGTATGCCGGTCGACGAGGCGGTTTCCGTCGTATCCGAAGCTGGGCGAAACGTTCGTGCCGCAGCGGAGCAGATCGGTAAGAAAGTGATCGTCGTCAGCCGGAGCGACTCCACGCTTCGCGGCCACTACCCGGCGGAAGTCGATGCGATGGCCGAGGCGTTGGGGCAAAAGTCTGCCGTTCACATCATCACACCCTTCTTTCTGGAAGGCGGACGGTACACCATAGGCGACATCCACTACGTTGCGGAGGGTGACCACCTGATTCCAGCAGGACAGACCGAGTTCGCCCGTGACAATGCGTTCGGGTACCGGTCGTCGAACATTCGGGAGTGGGTCGAAGAGAAAACCGGGGGGCGAATTCCCGCGTCTCAGGTCGCCACGGTCTCAATCGAAGATATTCGTGTAGGCGGCCCCGACCGAGTAACCGAACTGCTGCTCGATCTGGGTGAGGCAAAGGCATGTTTTCCCAATGCAGCCAGCACTCGGGACACCGAGGTCTTCGCTTTGGGCGTCATTCGGGCGGAGGAGCAGGGCGTACGCTTCACCTACCGGTCTGCGGCGGCGTTCCTGAAAGCGCGCGGTGGGCTTGAGTCTCGTCCACTGCTCACCGCGAGCGATTTCGGGGCCAAAGGGGACGCCGGTGGCCTAACGATCGTCGGCTCCCACGTGCCGCGCTCCACGAGCCAACTTGAGCACCTCTTAGAACAGCCTGACGTAAGTAGTGTAGAGATCAACGCCAGCCAGTTGGTAGACGATGCTCAGCGCTCGAAAGAGATCGACCGGGTTGCCCAGATTGTCAACACCTTGCTCAAGAGAGGCGAAGACGTGGCGATGTACACGAGCCGGGTTCTAATCACAGGCAACAGTGCCGATGCCAATCTGGAAGTTGGGCATCGAGTTTCCGATGGCGTCGTGGAGATCGTCCGCCGGATTGACGTGAGGCCGCGCTACTTCATCGCGAAGGGCGGTATTACCGCGAGCGACATCGCGACACAGGCCCTAGGCTTCAAGCGCGCTATGTGTATCGGTCAAATCCTGCCGGGCGTACCTGTGTGGGAGTTTGGTTCGGAAAGCAGGTACCCTGGCCTCAAGTACGTAGCGTTCCCTGGCAACACCGGCGGACCAGAGGCACTGTCTGAAGCTGTCGCGAAGCTGCGTTAGCCGACCATGCTTACGTCCACAAAGACATTACTCGAAGATGCCCGCGCCAGTGGATACGCCGTAGGTGCCTTCAACGTCTACAACTTGGAAGGCGCGAAGGCCGTTGTGAGTGCCGCCGAGTCGGAACGAAGCCCTGTCATTCTCCAGATACACACGGCGGCGTTGCAGTACGGTGGGCGGCCTCTGATCGCGCTGTGTCTCGAAGCGGCGAAGCAAACCACAGTCCCCACATCGGCCCACCTCGATCACAGCAATTCCTCCAGAGATATCTACGCCGCCGTCGACGCCGGAGTCTTTTCAATAATGGCCGACGGTTCCGAGCTTGGCTTTGACGACAACGTTTCCTTCACCACCGAGATGGTCGAGAAACTTCACAAGCATAACGGCACCGTCGAGGCCGAGTTGGGGCGGCTCGCGGGCACGGAAGACGACCTGACCACACCAGAGGCGTTTGCCTCGCTGACCGACCCGGCCCTGGCGGAGGAGTTCGTAAAGCGTACAGGCGTCGATGCTCTAGCCGTTTGCATCGGCAACGTACACGGAAAATACCCTGGCGAGCCGAAGCTCGACTTCGACCGTCTCGCGACAATCCGTGATGCCGTGGACGTTCCACTAGTGCTGCATGGCACGTCCGGCCTGCCCGACTGGATGGTGCGCCGTTGCATAGAGCTCGGCGTGTGCAAGTTTAATGTGAATACCGAGGTGCGGCGAGCGTACACTGATGCGCTCCGAAACGGGGTGAGTTTGGAAAAGCCCCCTGACCTCGTCGATCTCATGGAGTCGGCAGTCGATGGGATGACATCGGTCGTTGCCGAAAAGCTGCGGTTTTTCGGGTCGACCGGTCAAGCATAGCTGGTAGAATCGAAGGACTCCGACAACGTTGACGACTGGTAGTAGGGGCGTACTTTGAGCGACAGCACAGAGCGGCTAGACTTGGTGCGAAGTGGGTGGGACGCTTATCACTCCGACTATATGGGCTTCAATCTGAAAGAATGGCCCCTCTTTTACGAGCACTTCGCTAGTGGGCGCGTGATGTTAGACGAAGGTGTGACCGACCTGGCTGGTGATGTGACAGGCCTTCGGTTGTTGGACATCTGGAGTTGACCCGGTTTGGTGGACACCTTGAGACTTGGGGGTATCACCCGAGGAAAGGAAGTTCACATGCCGAAGACGAAAGCACCATATCCGCCCGAATTCAAGGCTGAAGCAGTGCGTCTGTGTC